>Ga0257124_1000086_pt1 | contig 123803 bp, 133 predicted proteins | sample SI106_150metaG_FD_190154 | JGI IMG/M metagenome (GOLD analysis project Ga0257124, IMG submission 190154) | Marine microbial communities from Saanich Inlet, British Columbia, Canada - SI106_150 | ecosystem: Environmental > Aquatic > Marine > Inlet | place: Canada: British Columbia | collected...
CTCTCCTAGCAAGTCTTCTTCATTCAACCACTTTAAAAGTCGCTTGTCTATTTTTTTATTCAGCTCCTCTTTTGAACAAGTTAGCCCCAAAATAAGTAAATCATACTTTGGTTTATTTTTTTTAAACAAATTTTTAAGTGATTTTTTTGTTGTTAAACAATATTCCAAATATCTAACTAACCTTCGTTTGTTTTTTTCATGAGCAACTTCCTGAAAATCTTTTTTACTTAGCTTACTTATTTTTTCAAGTCTTTTAATTATTTGATCAACGCTTAATTCATTTAATTTTTTTCTTAATTTTTCGTCCGGATCAATATCTGATAAATTATAATTATCAACAACAGCCTGAATATAAAGTCCTGTTCCGCCAATCAAAAAAGGCTGCTTTTCACGCAACAAAATATCATCTATCGCTTGAAAGGCCTGTTTTTGATATCGAGCCAAATCAAATCGAACATTAGGACTAACAACATCAATTAAATGATACGAAATATTTTTGTATTCTTCAAGATCTTTCCCTGTCCCAACATCCATCCCCTTATAAACCTGTCGCGAATCAGCACTTACTATCTCCCCATTAAACTTCACGCATAAGCCAACCCCCAATCGAGTCTTCCCAGTCGCGGTTGGACCTAAAACAACGATTAATTTTGGTTTTTTATTCATAAATTATTTATTAAGCAGTGAGTTTATTATTCCCCAACGACGTTTTTTTTCTTTCCAGGGAATATCGTCTTTGTATTTTTTATCCGCTAGTGTTCCCTGACGTGGAGAATATTTGTTTATATAAACTAAATCAAATTTTACCTTTTTGATTATATCTACTGTTTTTTGAAATTGCTCTTCAGTTTCTCCGGGGAAGCCGACTATGATATCGGTTGAAAATTTAACATTAGGAATTTTCTTTTTAATTTTTTTAACCAATTTTAAATAATCCTCTCTGGTATATTTACGATTCATTTTTTTTAAAATATCATTATCCCCGGCTTGGAAAGGCAGATGGATATGTTTAACAACTTTATCACACTTTTGAATTGCCTCAATCAAATCATCGTTTATATCCTTAGGATGATTAGTAATAAAACTAATTTTAAATTCTCCAGAAATATCATTCAGCAGATAAAGGAATTTAGCAAAATCAACGGTTTCTGATTTATAGCTATTTACATTCTGTCCCAGTAAAATAATTTCCTTGCAACCATTTTTAACTAAATTTTTAACTTCTTTTAAAATCTCATCAACCGGACGAGACCACTCTCTCCCGCGAGTGTAAGGCACCACGCAATAAGAACAAAAATTATCACACCCGGTCATAATCGGAACAAAGGCATGGTCTTTATTTTTATACTTTGGTTTTATTTTTAAATAAGTTGCTTGAGTGTCTCCTGTATCTCTTTTAAATTCTTTTCTCCAATCTTTATTTTTATTTAAAAAATCTTTCAACTTCTCCATATCTTTGATATCAAAAACTAAATCGATTCTGTCTTCAATCTTTTTTTTATCTATCTCTAAAATACACCCAGTTAAAATAACTTTTTGTTTTTTATTTATTTTACTCTTCGCACAAAACTGTCCATAGATTCTATCAACTGCTGTCTGCCGAACAGAGCACAAATTAAACACAATCAAATCAGCCTCACTAATTTTAGAAGCTTTTTCATATCCGCTATCATCCAAAACAGAGGCCACTCGCTCCGAGTCACTCTCATTCATCTGACAGCCGTAAGTTTTTATAAAATATTTCATAAAAAATCATTCAAACATATAAACATTTAAGCATTTAAGCATAACTTTGGCAAGAAAAAAGCCGGCTTAACCTCAGTTGGTTTAGCCGGCTATATTAAAATTATAAGTTCTTTTTATCCCTCCCTTAGATCTTCTATCGCTCGCTCTATTTCGTCAAGCGTTTTTAATACTGCACTTCGCGGATCATCTGACTGAGTTATTGGCCTACCGATAACAAGTCTTTTTGCTCCGCTAAAGATAGCTTTGTACGGAGTTAAAATTCTACTTTGATCATCACCTTTAACGATAGTCCAGTTCGGTCTAATCCCAGGAGTATTAAGTCCTAATGTTATCTCAAAACGATTAATGAGAATTTCAATTTCTTTAGGGGAAAGAATTAACCCGCCAAGACCGGCAAGTTGTGCCATGCGAGCAAACTTTAAAACACCCGCCTTAGTAGAACAAGTAAAAATAGTCTGACACTCTTCCTCGTTTAAACTGGTAAGCACAGTAACACCAAGTACCTCTGTATTTCCACCGATAACTTTTTGAACAGCGCGCATACCGTCAATACCGGCACAACACATTACCGTAACAATATCAGGCCTAACTTCAGCCAACATTTCACCATCAATTTCCATTGTCGCCGGTATGTCAATAAGCTTTAAGTCAGCAAAAATTTTTACACCCAAATCACGAAGCTCTAAAATCAAATCATATCCGGACGAACGAAGAATAGAATTTACCTTTATATAAACTCCTGTTCCTTTTAATGTTTTTGCTAAATTAATAACCTCATTTTCAACACCGACTCTTCCGCCATAGTCTCTTGGTGAAAAATCAGCTGCCACAATTAATCTGTCTGTTACTTCCATCTTGCTGTCTCCTTTGCCTTTCAGCTGTTTTTAATTTTTCAAAAACCAAAATGGCGAAAAATCTGTGTTTAGTTTATACGGCGGTTGACCGAATAATTCCACCCATCTTTTGCCTTTACCGAGTTTTGTATTGATTGGAATACCTTCTTTACATAACGGGCAACATGAATGTTTGTGTTGTTCCATAGTCACTCGTAAACCGGGGAAATATTGCGGGACATTAAGACTTTCGGCAGTTTGTCCACCTCGGTCGACAAAACACATAGCTGCAATTACCTCAGAATTTAACTCGCTCCTGATCAAATCACCAACTTCACGGATTGTTGTCCCGTCATTGACAATATCTTCAAAGATAATAAATGGCTTACCACGATAACGTGGTAAATCTTTGTCCTTAACATAATGACGATCATTTTCATTGACCGAAGTTTTGGCCGGGAAAAATTTAATACTCTTAAACAATTCACCTTCGCTTGTTTTTCTGATTCTTTGCTCAAAATGTTCGGCTAAAGAAAGCGGAAACAACACGGCGCCTTCTGCCGGCCCAATAATTCCAATTTCGGGAGCCAAATTAATCTTTAAACCTTTTTCTTCTGCTCTCCAGCCAATCTCTTTTATAACCATCACAAGATTTATAGAGCCAATATGAGAAAATTGACCCTTGTCTATATACTCATGACCGTGCTTGCCTGACTTATAAACAAAATGATCACCTGACACAACCGCATTACCTTCTGCTAATAATTTTTCCAAATCCATCTTATAATCTCCCTTGCCTTTCGGCTGTTTTTGATTTTCAATATTGATTAATTTTTACCGTATCTAGCTTTTTTGTATTCAGGCGTTGCCTTTTTAGGCTTAATTTCCTCGATTCTTTTTTGAAGAACCTTAATGCAAGTTTCAACGATTTTCACTCCTCTTGGAGCATTGTAAGTTAAATGTGCTGCCTCAATAACAACATCTGCTAACATCTCCCCAAATGATTCTGCTCTGCTTTTTTTGTCCATGAAAATCTCCCTATAAAATTGTAAAAGAGCGGTTTTACCCCTCTTTCTTTTTTTACTTGAGTTACTTTTAAACTAGCCTATTTAAGCCACTTTGTCAACTAATAATAGTTTATCAATGAGAATTTTTTACTATAAATCTTCGGCTTTTTATTTCTCTATCTAATCTATATGTTAAAAATTTGTCTGTTGTTTTTATCAATTCTTTTTGCTGTTCGCTTGTAATATTTTCCTTTTGCAAATCGTGTAATTCTTTTTCTAAAATTAATCTCAAAAACTTTATTATTTCAAAATTAATTTTGAACATTTCTTTGCTTTTACATTTCTCACAAACAATTCCTCCTCCTATTGCGTCAAAATAATTATTTTCTGAAAGCAAAATATCTTTTTGACACTTAAGGCAATTAAAAAGTTCCGGTTTGTAACCTAATAAATTTAATAACTTTAAAATATAAAAATAACTAAAGCTTAAATAATATTGATAATTTAAAAGCTTATCTTTTTGGTTATTTTTAGAATCTAATATTTCTAAAATTTCTTTTAATAGATAAAAAATTCTTTTATCTTTTTTCTCTAAATTAACAAAATAATTTGTAACCTCTAAACAATAAAAAGCTAAATTTATTTTATTTAAGTCTTGCTTAATATTTAAAAAATTTTTTTGTCCTACGGCTCCGGCAATATGGTTAAAAATTTTTCCTTTAGCGATTCTTAAATCGATAATAGAAAAAAAATTCAAATGTCCGCCCAATTTTGTCTTTGGTTTTTTTACTCCGCGAGCAATAGCTTCCACTTTTCCCGAATCCAAAGTATAAACAGAAAAAAAACTATCGCTTTCGCGAAAGTCGTATTTTCTTAAAATTATTCCTTGTGTGTTCATATAAATTTAACACCTTTCCAGATAATTTTGCAAAATTACTTGAGCAGCGATATCGTCTTTGTGACCCCTTTTTTCTCTGGTTAAATTTTCCGCTAGACGAGTACTTAATCTTTCATCTTCTTCTGTAATTTTTATACCTAAACTACCTTTTAAAAATTCAATAAATTTTTTTGTTTTTTTTAGCTGATCACTCTTTTCTTTGTTAGAAGATAAACTATATGGGATGCCTATTACTATTTCTTCTATTTCTTCTTGGTTTAAAATAATTTTTAATTCCTCTAAAACAAATTTGTTATTTTTATTTTCAATAATACTATACGGTGAAGAAACTTTAGACTCTGAAAAACCAATTGCAATTCCAATTCTTATATCACCGTAATCAATCCCTAAAATTTTTTTATCTTGAGTCATATTTTGTTAATATTTCACAGCCATTTTCTGTTACTGCTATTGTGTGTTCAAAATGAGCTGAGAGTTTATTATCTGAAGTGGCCACTGTCCAGCCATCGTCTAAAGTTTTTATTTCATAATTTCCGACATTTACCATTGGTTCAATTGCAAGTGTCATTCCCTTCTCAATTATAATGTTACCAAATTTTTCTTCTACATAATTTGGTATCATCGGTTCTTCGTGTACTTCTTTGCCAACGCCGTGGCCGGTTAAGCTTCGTACCACTGAGAAGCCATTGCCTTCAACATAATCTTGAATTGCTTTTTGAATATCTTTTAATTTGTTTCCCGGTTTAATTTGCTTCAGCCCAAGCTCTAAAGATTTTTCTGTAACGCGCAAAAGTTTTTCTGCTTCATTGGATATTTCTCCAACAGGAACTGTCTTTGACATATCAGTATAAAGTCCATTTTTGGCCGGATACTGCATCCCAATATCAAAATCAACTATATCACCATCTTGTAAAATTATACTGCGTGTTCCATCTCCATGAACAACTTCACTGTTAATGGAAATACACATTACCGACGGGAAAGCAGGGTCGTCTTTTTTGTTTTTATACCCCTTAAAAGAAGGCTTGCCGCCATGCTTAATAATTAAATCATCGGCCAATTTATCCAGATCTTTAATATTAACTCCTACTTTCACTTCTTTTATAATTTCATCTAAAACAGACGCCAGTATCCTGCCGCCTTGTCGCATAACATTTATTTCTTTTTCTGACTTAATGTAAATCATTTGTTAGTTTATATTTATTTAGAAATTTTATTTATAATATCTTCATATATAGTTTCTATCGGGCGCTCGCCGTCAATCGTTATTAAAATATTTTTTTCTTTATAATAATCAACAAGCGGTTTTGTTTTTTGATGATAAGTTTCCAGCCTAATTTTAACTGACTCCGGTTTATCGTCAGAGCGAACAAAAAGCTCTGCTCCGCATAAATCACAGATATTTTCTTTCTTTGGCGGGTTGTATAAAAGATTATAAGTTTTTCCGCAAGCACAGCTCCGGCGACTAGATATCCTGTGGACTGCCTCTTTATCGGAAATTTGAATATCAATCACTTTATTAATTTGAATTATTTTATCTAAAAATTCCGCTTGGTCTATTGTCCGCGGAAACCCATCTAAAATAAATCCATTTTTTATATCATTTTCTCGCAGTCTTTTTTCAATGGTTTTGTTAGTTAAATCATCCGGTACTAAATTGCCAGCCTCAATATAACTTTGTAAAGTTTTTCCAAGTTCGTCTCCTTTTTTTATAGCTTCACGAAAAATATCCCCAGTAGAAATATGAGGGGTACTTAATTTTTTAGATAATAAAATAGCTTGTGTACCTTTTCCGGAAGCCTGCGGACCTAAAAAAATAAAATTCATAATATTGGTTAGTAATGAGTAGAATATTTACATCTTATCAGAGAGAAGTTTAAAGGTCAATCTTAAAAAGCCCTTTCGGGCTTTGACTTTCGACTTTTCAAACTTTTAACTATATTTTAAAATCCTTCGTAATCTCTCATTGTTAATTGAGAATCTATTTGTTTCATTGATTCAATTACTACTCCAACCACAATTAAAAGACTAGCTCCGCTGATACTTAAAGACGGGTCTTTAGTTATAAACTGTAAAAGAAGAGGTAAAATTGCGACTAAACCTAAGAAAAGAGCTCCAGTAAATACTATTCTATGAACAGTGTTCGCCAAATATTCTTCGGTCATTTTTCCCGGACGAATTCCAGGGATAAAAGCGCCTTGTTTTTGTAAGTTTTCTGCGATTTGATTTGGATGAAATATAATTGAAGTATAAAAATATGTAAAAGCAACCACTAAGACAAAATAAATTAATCCGTAGAAAAATGTTCCGGGAGAAAGCAAATCAATCACAAAAGTAGAGGCACTTTGGATAAAAGCACTGCTTGATCGTGAGAGAAGTTGAGCCACCATTGGCGGAAACATAATAATGGAAATTGCAAAGATAATTGGAATCATTCCGGCTTGATTAACCTTCAGAGGCAAGTGAGTATCCATTCCGCCGTACATTTTCATTCCACGCACTCGCTTAGCATAAGAAACAGGGACATTTCTTTGTCCTTCGTTTATAAAGATAATAAAAGCGGTAGTGAATACGGCAATAGCGGCGAAAGCAATTAAAGTTGTAATTTGAGTTGCATCAAATGTAGCTATTTTTTGTCCAACTGCTGTTGGAATACTAGACACAATACCGGCAAAAATCATAATGGAAATACCGTTCCCGATTTTCTTTTCAGAGATAAGTTCTCCTAACCAAACCAAGAACATTGTTCCGGAGACAATCGTTGCGATCATTGTAAAGTATTTAAAAAGAGTTAAATCGGTAATAATCGGAACACTGGAAGTTTTTTGAAGTAAAGTAATCATTCCGTAAGCCTGAAGAATGGCTAAAGGCACGGTTGCTAAACGAGTATATTGATTTATTTTTCTTCTTCCGGCTTCTTCTTTGTTCATCTCTTCAAGTCGTGGCACAATCATTGTTAAAAGTTGAAAGATAATTGAAGAGGTAATGTAAGGTCCAATCCCAAGCATCACAACTGAAAAATTACTCATACCTCCACCGGTAAAAATATTAACTAAACCTAAAAACTGATTGTTATCAAAATAATCTTTTAAAGCACTAACATTAACTCCGGCAATCGGAATCTGAGCAGCCACACGAAAAATAACCAGCATGGCAAGAACAAACAGTATACTGTTTCGTAAATCTTTTATTTTCCAAATTTGGATTATTTTTTTGAACATAGAACTTTTCCGCCTAATTTTTCAACTTGTTCTTTAACGGTATTACTTATCTTTATACCATTAATTTCTATTTTTTTCAACTTTAATTCACCTGTTCCAAGAACTTTTATTGGTGCTTTAGCGTCCTTGATTAATTTTGCCTTAAGCAAAGATTCAGCGTTTATCGATGATCCATCCTTAAATTTATTATTCAAATCACTTAAATTAACAACTTGATTTTTAGGTCTAGCACTTTTAAAACCTTTCTTTTTAGGAGTAGACAAAATCAAAGACTTTAAACCTAAACGTTTAAGTCCGCCCTTTCCACCGGAACGAGACCGCTGCCCTTTTAGACCTCTGGTGCTATAAGTACCGTGTCCAGAAGCATTTCCTCGACCAACTCTTTTCTTCTTTTTAATTGCTCCTTTTTTTGTTTGTAAATTGTGTAAACCGAGTTTCATATAAATATTTTAACATTATTATTTCTTTTCTTCGTCTTTTTTAATTTCTTCTTTATTTTTAATATCTTTTTGTTTTTTTGCTTTTTTAAGTATCTCTTCTCTTTTTTCTATCATTTTTGACACTTTCTGAAGAGCGTTTATAGTTGCCTTAACGTTATTAATTTTATTTTTTGATCCGTAAATTTTTCCAACTACATTTTGTAATCCGCTTAACTCAAGCACTGTTCTAACTGCTCCACCGGCAATAATACCGGTTCCTTCTTTAGCCGATTTTAACAAAATCTTTGCTGCTCCAAATTTTTCTGTTATTTGGCAAGGGATGGTTCCTTCTACTATCGGAGTATTCATTATATTTTTTTCAGCAACTTTTACAGCCTTAGAAATAGCCAAACTAACATCTTTTCCCTTACCGGTTCCTATCCCAACTCTCTTCTTTCTATCACCAATAACAACAGTTGCTCTAAATCGCAAACGTTTACCTCCTGCCATAACACGAGTAACTCTTGCCAAATCAACAATTTGTTGATCAAATTCTTTTTCTTGTCTTTTAAATTTTTGTTTTCTATTTTTTCTCTGCATAATAGTAGTAATAGCTTATTATATAATAAGTCTAAATCTTAAAATTTTAATCCATTTTCTCTAGCTCCTTCAGCAACGGCTTTCACTCTGCCGTGATATTTATATCCGCCTCTGTCAAAAACAACATTTTTAATGTCTGCTTTTTTTGCTTTTTCAGCTAATAGCTTTCCTGCTTCATACGCTCTTTTTACTTTCCCTTTTATTTTCTGAATATTTTTAATTTCACTGTCTTTAACGCTGGCTAAAGTTTTTCCGTTTTTATCATCTATTAATTGAAGGAATATATATTTATTGCTTCTAAAAACAGACAAACGAGGACGCTGGCTATCTCCAAAAATTTTTGAACGCACCTTACCGTGTCTTCTTAATCTTGTCTCTTGTTTAATTGTGTTTTTGTCTTTCATATATTTATTCGCTTGCTTTAGCGGCTTTACCGGCTTTTCTTCTTATTATTTCGTCTATATATTTAATACCCTTACCTTTGTACGGCTCAGGTTTTCTTACTTTTCTTATTTTGGCTGCTGTCTGTCCAACCAGTTGTTTGTCTGTTCCGCTTAAAGTTATTTTATTTCCTTCTACTTTTGCTGTTAAACCTTGCGGGATTTCAAAATCAACCGGTTGAGAATAACCAACATTTAAAGTTAATTTATTCCCAGCAAGCGCAACTTTATAACCAACCCCATTAACTTCCAAAGTTTTTTCAAATCCTTTTGTTAATCCTTCTATCATATTAAAAATAAGTGTTCTGGTTAAACCCCAAAAAGCTTTTTGCTTTTTATTGTTTTCGTCTTTTATACTTACGATAATTTCTTTATCTTTTTGCTCAACTTTAACATAAGAATTAAGCATTAATGTTAATTCTCCTTTTGAATTTTTAGCAATAACAACTTTGTCAGAGATTGTAATCTCTACTCCGTCCGGTACTGTTATTGGTTGTTTTCCTATTCTAGACATAAAAAATTGGTTATTTAATATATTTCACACAAAACTTCTCCTCCCACTTTTTTTCTTTTTGCTTCTTTGTTAGTCATTAAACCTTGGGGTGTTGAAATAATTGCGATTCCTAAATGATCCAGAACTATCGGCATCTCTTTACTCTTAGCATAGATTCTACATCCCGGCTTGCTGATTCTCTTCAAAAGAGTAATTACTGGATCCTCTTTATTATATTTAAGTTTAACAATAATCTGATCGTCTTCTTTTTTCATTTTTTCAATCCAACCATCACGCTCTAAAATTTTTGCTATATCCAATTTTATTTTAGACATAGGAATAACAACCTTGGCCTTTTTAGTGGCCAAAGCATTCCTCATTCTTGTTAACATATCTGCTATTGGATCAGTCATATTTTTTATTAATTTATTTATTAATTATTTTACAAAATCTACCAACTTGATTTTTTTATTCCGGTAATTTCTCCGTCTCTTGCCAGCTCCCTAAAACAAATCCGACAAAGCTCAAACTTTCTCATATAACTTCTATTACGTCCACACTTCCAACATCTGTTAACTTTTCGAGTGGAAAATTTCGGTTTTTTATTTGATTTTACTATCTGTGCTTTTGTAGCCATAAAAATATTTTATTTTTTCTTGAATGGAACTCCCAGTAATTTAAATAATGCTGTTCCTTCTTTTTTTGTCTTTGCGGTTGTCGTGATTACCATCTGAAGGCCGTGTATTTTTTCAACATCATCCATATGAATTTCCGGAAATATTATATACTCCTTAATACCAATACTTAAATTTCCATTTTCATCAACGCTTTTTAAAGAAATTCCTCTAAAATCACGGACACGCGGTAAAGAAATATTTATTAATTTATCAACAAAATCATACATTTTTTTATTCCTTAAAGTAACAGATACTCCGACTGTCATTCCTTCTCTAATTTTAAATCCGGCAATGGATTTTCTTGCTTTATTTCTAATTGGTTTTTGCCCGGCAATTGTTGTTAGTGTTTTTTCAACCAGTTTAACAAAATTTGAATCATTAATATCACTACCAAGACCAACATTAATAGTAACTTTTTCTAGCTTTGGCGCTTCTAAATCATTTTTGTAACCAAACTCTTTCTTTATAGCTGGTATTATTTCTTTATTGTAGTTTTCTTTAAAAGTCATACTTTTTTTATATTATCTCCTTGCATTTTTTGCAAATTCTTACTTTATTTTTATCTTCTAATACTTTATAAGCAATACGAGCATCTTTACTGCACTTCGGACAAACTAATTTTACATTTGAAACATCTATTCCGGCTGGAAATTGAATTCTTTGTCCTTTTTCTCCTTGCTTTTTAGGGCGCATATGCTTAACTCTTAGATTCAACCCTTCTACGGAAATCTTTCCTGCTGTTTTGGACACTTTCAAAACTTTACCGCTTTTACCGCGATCTTTTCCATTGATTATTTTTACCTTGTCTCCTTTTTTGATTTTCATATAATAATTATTTGTTTTACAGTACCTCGGGAGCTAGGGAAACAATTTTTGTAAATCCCATATCTCTTAATTCTCTAGCAACCGGACCAAAAATACGCGTTGCTTTTGGTTCTTTATTTTTTTTATCAACTATTACAACAGCGTTTTCATCAAAACGAATATAAGTGCCGTCTTTTCTTCTGGTTTCTTTTCTGCTTCTTACAAGCACAGCATCTAATACTTCACCTTTTTTTACAGAGCTGTGTGGCTGAGCTTCTTTTACAGAAACTTTTACAATACTGCCAATTCTTCCATACCTAATTCCTGTTCCTCCAGGCAAACCAATACACTGGAGCTTTTTGGCTCCACTGTTATCAGCTGATTTTAGCATTGTTCTGTGTTGAATCATAAAAAATTAATTATAAATTACTCTCCATCTTTTATCTTTGCTTAATGGTCGACATTCTGTAAAAGTTACTTTACTTCCTGTTTTAAACTTATTTTTTTCATCATGCACTTTATAACTTTTACTTACTGTATATCTTTTTTTATATTTAGGATGTACTTTAACCCTATCAATTTTAACTACAATGGTTTTATCCATTTTATCTGAAGTTACTACACCGCTAAACGTTCTTTTGATTGTTTTTTTATTTTCCATATATATTTATATGTTATTTTTCACAGTTAAAATTCGAGCAATATCTTTTTTCATTTTATCAATACTTTTTACATCTTTAAGCTGACGATTACTAACCTTAAAACGCATTTCTCGTAATTTCTCCCTTTTATCAGCCAATAATATATCTAATGATTTTTTTGATTTATTTTTTATTTCTTTGATATCCATATAATACTATTTTGTTTATTTAACAATAAATTTACATTTAACCGGTAATTTATATTCTGCGAGTTTCATTGCTTTTCTGGCTTCACTTTCTTCTATCCCTGACATTTCAAATAAAATCATTCCACTCTTTACAATCGCCACATAATGATCAACCGCTCCTTTTCCTGAACCCATCGGGACCTCAGCACTTTTAGCTGTTACCGGTTTATCGGGGAAAATTCTTATCCACATTTTTCCCTTACGCTTAAGAAAATTAGTCATTGTTCTTCTGGCTGATTCAATTTGGCGAGAAGTAATCCAACTTGCTGATTGAGCTTTTAACCCATACTCACCAAAAGACACCTCTGTCCCGGCAGTAGCCAAATCTCTTCCGCGTCTTCTTCCTTTAAAGGCTTTTCTATATTTTGTTTTCTTAGGTGCTAACATATTATAAAACTTTATTATCTTTTATTTTATTATTCTTTTTATCAAAAATTTCTCCTTTATAAATCCATACTTTTACTCCAATTACTCCATAAATAGTATTTGCAGGCTTAGACGCGTAATCAATATCCGCTCTTAAAGTATGAAGTGGTAAATTCCCCTCTGAAACATGTTCACTTCTGGCAATTTCAGCTCCGTTTAAACGACCCGCAACCATGATTTTAACTCCTTTGGCTCCTGCCTTTTTCACTCTACCGGCAACCTGTTTTATAACCTTTCTAAAAGGAACTCTTTTTTCTATATCTGTTACAATATTTTCTGCAACCAGTTCAGCTGTTAAATTAATATTTTTAACTTCTTTTATATTTAAATTAATAGAAGGTTTAACTTTTTTATTATTATATTCTTTGAAAAAATCTTTCATAATATCATTCTGCAAAGTTTCAATTCCTGATCCTCCACGACCGATTATCATTCCCGGTTTAGAAGAATAAATATCTATTTCAAAAGATTCACCCGATCTTTTAACATTCACCTCGGCAATACCCATATTTTTTAACTTCTTTTTTATGTATTCTTTTATCAAAATATCTTCACGTAAAAATTTACCGAATTTTTTTTCAGAAAACCAACTGGATCCCCAGTTATAAATACTATTTAGTCTAAATGATTTTGGATGAACTTTTTGTCCCATACAATATTATGTTTATATTATTATTTATACTGCTTTTCTTCTAAACATTTTTTTAGAAGTTCCTTCTTGTGTTTTTACTGCTTTTCCCTTATCGTCTTTATGAGATTCTTTTTCAGATGACTCTTTTATCTTTTCTTTAACAATTTCTGGTTTAGCTAATTTTTCTTTTTTAACATCTTCTTTCTTAATAGTCTCTTTCTTTGCTTTTAATATTATAGAAATATGTGAACTTCTTTTTCTAATCGTGCTGGCTCTTCCAAAAGCTCTTGGTTTCCATCTTTTTGTGGTTGGACCTTCGTCAACTCTTATTTCTTTAATATATAGGTTATCTTTTTCTGTGTCAAAATTATGCTTAGCGTTAGCAACAGCTGAATTTAAAAGTTTATCAACCGGCTTTGTGGCAAGCTTATTTATAAATTTAAGCTGAGCTAAAGCATCAACAACTTCCATGTTTCTGATAACATCAATAACCAACCGAATTTTTTTCGGGCTCATTTTAATGTATCTGGCTTTAGCTTTAATTTCCATATGAATTTAATTATAAACTGTGAATTATCTACTTACTTTACTTGTGTTTTGGCCATTTTTCCTCCGTGGGATATAAACTTTCTTGTTGGAGAAAACTCACCTAACTTATGCCCAACCATATTTTCTGATACAAAAACTGGGGTATGCTCTCTACCGTTATGAACTCCGATCGTAAAGCCAACCATTTCCGGAGCAATAGTACAGGCTCTGTCCCATGTTTTAATCACGGTCTTATCACCTTGCTTCAAATTCTGAATCTTCTTCATCAATTTTTCATTTATATATGGACCTTTTTTTAAACTTCTTGACATAAGATTTAAATTATTAATTATCGTTTCTTTTTTCTTCTTTGTAAGATAAATTTGCTTGAACTTTTATTTTTCTTTCTTGTTTTAACTCCAAGAGCCGGTTTACCCCAGGGGGTCTTAGGATGTTTCAAACCAATAGGTTGATTTCCCTCTCCTCCACCGTGAGGATGATCTACCGGATTCATTACTTTTCCACGAACAGTCGGGCGAATTCCTTTGTGCCTTGTTCTTCCGGCCTTACCCCATCGAACTAATCTGTAATCAGGATTACCAACTTGACCGATCGTTGCCATACATTCTTTTTGAACCAATCTTATTTCTCCGGATGGCATTTTTAATTGCGCATATTTTCCTTCAATCGCCATTAACTTTACTGCTGTTCCGGCACCTCTGGCAACTTGACCACCTTTGCCTGGAATAAGCTCAATACTGTAAACATTCATTCCTGCCGGAATATGTTCCAACATCATTCTGTTTCCTTCCTTTATCTCTGTTTCCTTATCTTTAGACGATACGATCGTATCTCCAACTTTAACATTTATCGGCGCAATCATATATTTTTTTACCTTATCCTTATATTCAAGCAAAGCAATTCTTGCTCCTCTATTTGGGTCATATTCAATTGCTGTAACTTTAGCCGGAACATCAAATTTATCTTGTTTAAAATCTATAATACGAATATATCTTTTAGCGCCACCACCTCTATGCCTAACTGTAATTTTCCCTTGATTATTTCTTCCACCGGATCTCTTCTTAATCATTGTTAATGCTTTTTCCGGTTCCTTTTTTGTAATATCAGAAAAATCCTGCACAGATGATTTGCGTCTTCCCGGCGTAGTTGGATTGTATCTTTTAATAGGCATATAAATAATTATCTAAACTCCTTCGTAAACTTCTATTTTTTCTCCTTTTTTTAAGGTAATAATAGCTTTTTTCCAATCCTTTCTTTTTCCCGCCCTTCTACCTGATCTTGTTTTTTTACCTTTCGTATTTATAATGTTAACTGAAATAGGTGTTACTCCGTAAACTTCTTGTACTGCTTTTTTAACTTCTTGCTTATTTGATTTAATAGAAATCTCAAAAGCATATTTATTAAAAGCTCCCATATCTGTAACCTTTTCTGTAATAAGCGGTCTCACTAAAACATCGTAAGCGATTTTTCTACCCTTAACCGTTGCTTTTACATCTTGTTTTGGTTTTTCTACTTTTTTGTCTTGCCCTTTTTTTACATCGTCTTTCTTTATTTCTTTATCAGCCACAACTTTAACAGAAGATGGTTTCTTGATCTTTTTATCTTCATCTTTTATTACCTTTTTTTTAATTTTATCAAAAATTCCCATATAATAATTATTTATATATCTTTTCCATTTTCTTAACACCTTCTGCAGTAATTAATAAATACTCGTATCTTAAAATATCCACTATATTTAAACTATCTGCTCCCATTACAGTTACTTTGTTAATATTACTAACAGACTTAATAACATTTTCATTTTTATCTCCCAGAATCAATAACATACTGGCTTTTGTTTTTTTATCTATAACTTTTTCTTGAAAATTTTGAAATATTTTAGCCATTTCTTTTGTTTTGATTTTATCCATTTCCAACTTATCCAAAAGTATTATACTATTATTTTTTACTTTATCAGACACTCCCATAAGAAGTGCTTTTCTTTTCATCTTTTTATTTATTTTTAAAGAAAAATTTCTGTCTTTTGTTGGACCAAAAGTAACTCCACCGCCGATCCAAATAGGACTTCTACTTGATCCGGCTCTGGCTTTACCAGTTCCTTTCTGTTTCCATGGCTTTTTACCACCACCTCTAACTTCACTTCTACCTTTCGTGTGAGCTAACACTTGTCTTGAATTAGCGTTCTGAGCCACTACTACCTGTTTAACTAGCTCCTGATTTACTGTTAAGCCAAAAATATCAGAGCTTAATTTCTCTTCTCCAACTTCTTCTGCTTTTCGATTATATAATTTTACTTTAATATCAGACATATTTAAAAAAATTTATTTTTTATCTTCTTTCTTTTCTTCTTTTTTGATATCTTCTTGTTTTGTTGATTTCTCGATCTTCTGATTACTTGAATCTTTATTTTCTTGCTTTTTATCTGCTGTTTTTTGACTCAGGTCACTCTCTTTTCCTCCGGAATTCACCTTGTCTGGTTTTTTATTTTCAATGATTTTCATCTCACCATCGCAACTAACAGCTACTAACGAATTTCTTGCACCTGGAATAGCTCCTTTTACTTTAATTAAATTATTTTCTTTGTCAATTTCAATTATTTCTAAGCCCTTAGCAGTTGACTGCTGATTACCCATTTGTCCCCCCATTTTTGTTCCCTTAAAAACATGGGCCGGACCGGTTGCTCCGATTGAACCGGGCATTCTTAATTGATCTTTTGTTCCATGAGAAGCAGGTGCTCCATGAAAACCATGTCGCTTAACAACTCCTTGAAAACCTTTTCCCTTTGACGATCCTGTTACTTGAACCTTATCTCCTACTTCAAAGCTATTTATATCTAAAATATCACCAATTTTAAATTCATTTTTCTCAGATCTAAACTCTTTTAAATGCTTAAAATTTCCCAACCCTTTGCAATGCCCTTTGGCTGGTTTATTTATATTTTTTTTAGTCAAAAAACCTACTTGAATAGCTTCATATCCATCGCTATCAATCGTTTTAACTTGAACAATCTTACAGTCACCTGTTTCAATCGCTGTAACAGGAATTACATTGTTCTCTACATATATCTGAGACATTTCTCTTTTTTGTCCTAAAATAAATTTCATATAAATAAAAACTGACTATAAATAAAGCCAGCTTATTAAATTTATTACATAATAATTCATTAAATAAATTATTATGCAATAAATTTAATTTTCCTCTAGTGGTTATGCTTTATTTTATTTCCTCCTTAATAATATACGAATTTTCTTATCAATACTTTTCTAAAAACTTAGAAGTTCTTTGACTTGAAAATTATATAAATAAAACGATCTTTTTACATTTTAATCTCAATATTCACGCCTGACGGTAAATTTAAACTCATTAAATCATCGATTGCTTTAGGGTTCGGGTTGATTATGTCGATTAATCTTTTATGGATTCTCATCTCGTACTGATCTCTGGCGTCTTTATGAACAAAAGTTGAACGAAGAACGGTGTGCTTCTTAATAGATGTTGGCAAAGGCACTGGTCCTTTAACTTGAGCCCCTGATCTTTCAGCGGTTTCAATGATCGTCTTAGTTGATCTATCGATCACTTTGCTGTCAAATGCTTTAATCTTGATACGAATTCTTTGTTCTTTGCTCGTATTCTCAGTTTTTTCTTCAGTTGTTTTCTTGTCAGTCATGTGTTATGTGTGTTAAGCCCGACTTTAAAGTCGGGCTTAACAAATAATAAAACTATTTAATAACTTTTGTAACTACTCCTGCCCCAACTGTTCGCCCACCTTCACGAATAGCAAATTTTTGCTTTTCTTCAAGCGCGATAGGAGCAATCAATTTAATATTAATCTTTACAGTATCTCCGGGCATCACCATCTCTGTTCCTTCCGGTAAAATTACTTCTCCTGTAACATCGGTTGTTCTAATATAAAATTGTGGTTTGTAACCTTTAAAAAACGGTTTATGTCTTCCTCCCTCTTCTTTACTTAATACGTATACTTCACCTTCAAATTCAGTATGAGGGGTAACTGTTCCCGGTTTAGTTAAAACTTGACCTCTTTCTACTTCATCTTTTTTAATACCACGAAGCAAAATTCCGGCGTTGTCTCCAGCGCGACCTTCGTCTAGTTGTTTATTAAACATCTCTACTCCGGTAACGGTTGTTTTAAAAGTATCTTTAATACCAACTATTTCAATTTCTTCACCAACTTTAACAATACCTCTTTCAACTCTTCCGGTAACCACTGTTCCACGACCTTCAATAGAAAAAATATCTTCAATCGGCATTAAAAATGGTTGATCAATTGCACGTTCCGGCTCTGGGATATGTTCATCAACAGCATCAAGTAAATCCATAATCGGCTTAGCGTGTTCGTCGTTATCAGGGTTTTCTAAAGCTTTTAGAGCTGAACCTCTAATTATAGGAGTTGTGTCTCCAGGAAAGTCATACTTATTAAGAAGATCTCGAACTTCTTGTTCAACTAAATCAACAAGTTCCGGTTCTTCTACTTGATCGATTTTATTTAAAAATACAACGATAGAAGGAACACCAACTTGACGGGCTAAAAGAATATGCTCTCTAGTTTGAGGCATAGGTCCGTCAGTAGCCGCTACTACTAAAATTGCTCCGTCCATTTGAGCGGCACCGGTAATCATGTTTTTAACATAATCAGCATGTCCCGGACAATCAACGTGAGCGTAATGTCTTTTTTCTGACTCGTACTCAACGTGAGCAGTTGCAATAGTAATACCGCGCTCCTTTTCTTCCGGAGCAGCATCAATTTGGTCTACATTTTTAGTTGAAGCAACAAGACCTTTAGCTGCTAAAACTTTTAACATAGCCGCAGTTAAAGTTGTTTTACCATGATCAACGTGACCAATGGTACCAATGTTAACATGCGGTTTTGTTCTCTCAAATTTTTCTGCCATTTTTTTATTCTCCTTAATAAGCAACCTCCTAATAAAGGAGTTTTATCCAATTGCTTAGATTAATTATTTATTAAAAACTTTATTTATATTAACACATTTTTAGAACTTGTCAAGCGTTGATCTAAAAACTATTTCTGCTTTCCTTCAACAATCTTCTCTGTTACATTTTTTGGTGTTTCAGCGTAGTTAGAAAACTCCATAGCATACGATGCTCTTCCTTGAGTCATCGATCGAAGTTCAGTGGCGTAACCAAACATTTCAGAAAGTGGCACCTTAGCTTTAACAACCTTTACCTTCATTACCCCCTGTCCCCTGTCTTCCATTTCTTCAATTTGTCCACGCTTTGAATTAAGATTTCCAATCACATCTCCCATAAAATCTTCCGGAGTAACAACATCAACTTTCATTATCGGTTCAAGCAAAATCGGATTAGCCAGTTTAGCTGCCTCCTGAAAACCTCTTGTTGCGGCTATTTTAAAAGCTACTTCAGATGAATCAACTTCATGATAAGATCCGTCATAAACAGCTACTTTGATATTAAGCATCGGATATCCAGCCACTACTCCGCTACCCAAGGCTTCTTTTACGCCTTTTTCAATTGCCGGGATATAATCATTAGGAATTGATGCTCCTTTAATCTCACTGGAAAATTCAAATTCTTTTTCATCGTCTTCAAGCGGTTCAATCCTTAACCAACAATCACCATATTGCCCACGTCCACCTGATTGGTGAACATACTTTCCTTGAGCTTTTGCCATCTTTTTAATTGTTTCTTTGTAAGCTACCTGCGGTTCACCAATATTTGCTTCAACTTTAAATTCTCTTTTCATTCTATCGATAATAATATCCAAATGCAATTCTCCCATTCCAGAGATAATAGTTTGGGCTGTTTCTTCGTCTGTTTTTATTCTAAAGGTTGGATCTTCTTCTCCTAACTTTTGTAGAGCAATCCCCATTTTTTCTTGATCAGCCTTTGTTTTTGGTTCAATAGCAACAGAGATAACCGGTTCTGGGAATGTAATAGTTTCAAGCATTACCGGTCTGTTCGGATCTGTTAAAGAGTGTCCGGTAAAAGTACTTTTAAGACCAACCATAGCAGCGATTTCACCAGCGTGAATTTCAGGAACTTCTTCTCTTTTGTTGGCATGCATTTTCACGATCCTCCCAACTCTTTCTTTTTTTCCGGTATTAACATTCAACACATAAGATCCTGATTTTAACGATCCTGAATATACTCTGAAAAAACATAGCTTTCCAACAAATGGATCTACCGCAATTTTAAAAGCTAAGGCTGTAAAAGGCTCATCATCGGAAGGACTTGCTTGAATAATTTTCTCTTCATCTTTTGGGTCATAACCTTCAACTGCCGGAACATCAAGTGGACTTGGTAAATACTCTACAGCTGCGTCCAATAAAAATTGAACTCCTTTATTTTTAAGGGCTGTCCCGCATAAGACCGGTACGATTTTATTATTGATAACAGCTTTTCTTAAAGTTTTTTTAATCTCCTCTACAGATACTTCTTTACCTTCTAAATATTTATTCATTAACTCTTCATCGTTTTCAACAACCGCTTCAATTAGCTCTCCGCGATATTTTTTTGCTTTTTCCTTCATATCTTCCGGGATGTCTGTTTCTTCCCATTTGGTCCCCATATCATCTTGATAGATAATAGCTTTTTCCTCAATTAAGTCAATAATTCCCTTGAAATCAGCCTCTGCTCCAATCGGCAATTGGATAGGGTAAGCATTTTTAGTTAATCTTTCGTGAATAGTTTTTAAGTCATAATAAAAATCAGCTCCGGTTCTATCCAGCTTATTAACAAAAGCTAAACGCGGAACTTTAAAGCCATCGGCTTGATGCCAAACAGTTTCTGACTGTGGCTCTACTCCGGCTACTCCATCAAAAATAACAATCCCACCGTCTAGTACGCGGAGAGATCTTTGTACCTCAGCTGTAAAATCAATATGTCCCGGGGTATCGATAATATTAATGTTGTGATCTTTCCAAAAACAAGTGGTGGCAGCAGAGGTAATTGTAATTCCTCTTTCCTGCTCTTGCTCCATCCAATCCATTTCAGCTGCTCCTTCATGAACTTCACCGATTTTATGTTTTTTTCCTGTGTAATACAAAACACGCTCGGTAACCGTAGTTTTACCGGCGTCGATATGAGCAATAATCCCAATGTTTCTTAATTTTTCAAGTGGAAATTCTCTTGGCATATTAATTTTTTAATATCTTGCAAAATGGGCGAAGGCTCTGTTTGCTTCAGCCATTCTTCTGACATCTTCTTTTTTCTTCATAGCAGCGCCTTCTCCTTTGGCTGCGTCCATTAATTCAAAGGCTAATTTTTCTTGCATTGGTTTTCCTTTTCTTGCTTTAGCTGCTGCAATAATCCAACGGCTGGCTAATTGAAATTTTCTTGTTCCCTTAACCATCATTGGTACCTGATAGTTAGCTCCACCAACTCTTTTTCCTTTTACCTCTAAAGATGGGGTTATATTTTTAACAGCTCTGTCAAAAATAACAACCGGGTCGTCCTTAGTTTTTTCCGAAATAATATCAAAAGCATTATAAACAATTGCCTCAGCAGTAGACTTTTTCCCTGCATCCATTATATAGTTAATAAATTTAGCAATATTAAGATTGTTAAATTTTGCATCTGGTTTAATTTTTCTTTTTGGCGCTTTTTTTCCTCGCATATTTTTTATTAAAATTATTTTTTATTTTTTTTCTTTCTTTGCTCCGTATAAACTTCTGCTTTGTTTTCTACCTTCTACTCCTTGAGTATCATATACTCCACGAACAATATGATATCGTACACCCGGCAAATCAGAAACCCTTCCTCCTCGAATCAATACAATTGAATGCTCTTGAAGATTATGACCAACTCCCGGGATATAAGCTGTTACTTCCATCCCGTTAGAAAGTCTTACCCTGGCAATTTTACGAAGAGCTGAGTTTGGTTTTTTCGGAGTAGTAGTTGTTACCTTCAAACAAACCCCGCGCTTAAAAGGGCTACCTTTTGGTAACTCTCTTGATCTTCTTCTTAAAGTATTCAAAGTAGTCCGAAGAGCCGGAGTATTAGTTTTCTTAATAGTCCTTTTTCTTCCTATTCTAACTAATTGATTTATTGTTGGCATCTTTTTATCTTCGCTAGTTTTACTAGCTTTTTTATGTAAAATAAAAAAGGCAAGAGTAATTCATTACCTTAATTACTATTAAATCATATTTAAAAAATATGTCAAGAGCTCTTTATAAGAAGAAATAAAATGGGGCTCCGACTATTAATTTGAAGAGAAAAGATAAGATCGGGAGGACAACATAAGGGAAAAGAACAAAGATGAAAAAAATCAAAATAACCATTCCCCACTGTTCTAGGCGGTGAAAAATTTCTTGGTAATGCGACGGAAGAATAGTCATTAAAACCTTTGAGCCGTCGAGCGGCGGGATTGGGATTAAGTTAAAAATCATCAACAATAAATTAAGCCAAACAACGTAAGATAGCAACTGAGCAAAAACAGCTACATTATAGTTAGACAACATTTCAGCTGGAAAAAATCTTAAAATTAAGCCAAAGGTTAGGGCAATTAAAAAATTAGACGCTGGACCGGCAATAGCTACTTTAGCTGAACCGTGCTTTTGGTCTTTTAAATTATATGGATTAAACGGAACTGGCTTTGCCCAACCAATTAAAAAATTTGCGCCGGACATAATTAAAAATCCTGGGATCAAAATACTCCCGATCGGGTCAATGTGCGGCATCGGATTTAAAGTCAACCGTCCGGCGTGTCTAGCGGTTGGATCGCCCAATCTGTCGGCCATCCAACCGTGAGCGTATTCATGAATAATAACTGAATAAATTAAAACAAAAATTGAAAAAATAATAAACATAAAATCATTTTAACATATAAACATTTAAGCATTTAAGCAATGGCTTAAATAAAATTATATCAATAATTATTTAAAATAGCAATAAAAAACCGCAGAGCTTTGAAAGCCTCTGCGGTGGATAATTGATAATACAACCTTTTTATATTTTGACAACAATCAAGCTGATGTTGTCCAATGTACCTGTGCTAAAGGCGGTAAAAGAGTTCATAATCTCTTCACCGGCTTCTTTGGGTGATTTTTTCCCTTTAACCATTTTTGCGGCTGCCCTGTTATCTACTTCATCCCAGAGACCATCGGTAGCAGCGATAATAAAAACTTCTTTATTTTTTGGAAGTGTTCTAAAAAATATTTCCGGTTCAGAAATTACGCCAACGCTCTCAAAATAATGATCACCTAAAGCACGAGTAGGCACTCTTCCGTCCAGTCCTTTCCAGACATACCCATCTTCAATTTTACCTTCTTTGCTCTCTATTCTTTTTTGTTCTTTAAGATTATTAACAGTATGCTCTTCTGTTATTTGATCAATGTCTCCATCAACAACTATAATTAATCGTGAGTCTCCGGCATTAGCTATAAACATATCTTGTTTGTTTACAAAAAAGCAAAGGGCGGTACAACCGGAAAATAAAAAATTTTCTGCTTCAGAAATCGTTTTATACGATTGCCTAAAAGCCCCTGGAACAGACAAAGAGGTGTTCAAATTATACAAAAAAGCGTTTGCCAAATTTTTTTCTGCTTTTTTCGCCACCTTATCTCCGGCGTGTCCATCAAAAACTCCTCCAAAAAGCCAATCCTTACGATCGCCAAAGCATTCAACCAAAGAAATCGTGTCTTCCATATACTCTCTGTCACCTTTATGAGTAAAAACACAAGCATCCATTTTTTGCCTCCTTTATTATATTGTAGGGTTCGTTTTAACTATAAAATTACTTTTTATTATATAGTAAATCTTTTTTTAATTTTGTCTAGTGTTTTATTCGCAATAAAAAACCGCAGAGCTTTGAAAGCCTCTGCGGTGAGTGATGGCAAGATGATTATATAGGACTATACAAGTTAGTCCCCTGACAAGGAATCCACTGAATACTAATTTTTCTTGCTTCAGCTAATTTGGTTAATGCGTTTTGCACATCATCAAATTTCTTATCGTCTATACCAGTTATAAAATACCTTTGTTTAATACCCTCCCAAGAGATACCTTCTGGATTAGCGGTGATAATTTTCAATAGTTCTCTTCTCAACTTTTCCACGATTACCTCCTAGGCAATAGTAATATCTCTAAATCTTGCCAGCTCTTGTTTTAGCTGACCTTCTATATATTCATCATCGTAAACTACTTCACGAAGACTATTTTCATGATATTTGACAATTTGTACTTTTTTAAAATCGTCAAAAAAACAATTATCAACAACAGAGTTTAACGCTTCTTTTGTTGAGTTCTGTGCGAAATGTTCTACACCGAACTTCTCTCCCCTGGTTCCTTCGATGTAAACTTTACTTTCTGCCATGTTTTTCTCCTGTTTTAAAGGTTCATTTTATTGTAAAACCTATTTTTTACAATAGAATTATCTTAGCACTTTTTTTCGATCTTGTCCAGTATTTCGGCTATAAAATCTTGTTTTTTCACTTCTCTGGTCTGTTTTTGTCCTCGATCACGAACACTTAATTTTTTGCCTTTCATCTCCTTGTCTCCGACTACCAACATATATGGAACTTTTTCTTGAGCTGCTTTTCTAATTTTATTACCCACTGTTTCGTCAGATGAATCCACTTCAACTCTAATATTTTTTTCTTTAAATTCGCTGGCAAATTTCTGACAATATTCAATATGACCTTCTCCAACAGCGATAATTTTAACTTGTATTGGCGATAGCCAAACCGGGAAAATACCGGCATAATGTTCAATTAAGATTCCTAGAAATCTTTCCAAAGATCCTAAGATTGCTCGATGCACCATTACCGGGATTTTTTCTTTTCCGTCTTTATCCGTATAAACTGCATCAAATCTTTTTGGCATTGAAAAATCAACCTGAACAGTTCCGCACTGCCAATTGCGTCCGATAGAGTCTTTAATATTAAACTCAATTTTCGGTCCGTAAAAAGCACCTTCTCCTTCTTTGATATTATATTTTATTTTCTTTTTCTTCAAAGCTTTTTCCAAAGCTTTTGTAGCACTATCCCATTCTTTATCTGTTCCAATATATTTTTCCGGCCTGGTAGCAATAAAGATTTCGTATTCTTTAAATCCAAATTGAGAATAAACATCCATTGCATAATCAACCATATCAATAATTTCACTGTTTAATTGAGAAGTTGTACAAAAAGAATGGGCGTCGTCCTGGGTAAAAGCGCGCACTCTAAAAAGTCCATGCAAAACACCGGAAAGTTCATGGCGATGTACCAAGCCAAGCTCAGCGTTACGAATCGGAAGCTCTCGATAAGAGTGCTTATTTTCTTTGTAAATCAAAAGCCCTCCTGGACAGTTCATAGGCTTGACCGCATATTCGTCTTTGTCAATTTCTGTAAAATACATATCTTCTTTAAACTTCTCCCAATGCCCGGAAGTCACCCATAATTTTTTATTTAAAATCATCGGTGTTTTAACTTCGCTGTAATCTCTTTTTAAATTTTCCTGCCTAATAAAAGATTCGAGTTCAGTATATAGAACAGCCCCGCTTGGATGCCAAAAAGGAAAGCCCGGGCCTTCCTCGTGCAGACTAAACAAGCCCATTTCTTTACCTATTTTTCGGTGATCTCTTTTTTTTGCTTCTTCAAGCATGGCAATATGTTTCCTTAAGTCTTTAGGACTTTCAAAGGCCAAACCATAAATTCTCTGAATCATTTTATTTTTTTCTGAACCCTTCCAGTAAGCCCCAGCTACCTTTGTTAACTTGAAAGCTTTTGGATTTATTTTTCCAGTAAATTCCACATGTGGACCCTTGCACATATTAATAAAACCTCCTTGTTTGTAAAAAGTAATTTTCTTTTCATTGTCTTTTTCTAAGTCCTTAGCCAGCTCTAAAGTGTATTTATACTTTTTATCTTTTAAAAATTTTGTTCCGTTTTTAATTTTCATCTCTTCTTTTTCTATCTTATAATTTTCTTTAATTATTCTTTTCATCTCTTCTTCTATTTTAGGCAAGTTATCTAAAACAACTTGATGCTTAGCATCAAAATCATGATAAAAACCATCCTCAATAGCCGGACCAACCCCGGGAATAGCTCCATATAAATTCTCAAGAGCCTGCATTAAAATATGCGCCAAAGAATGACGCATAATTTCTAAATTGTTTTGTATCTTATTACTCATAGTAATTTCTATACTAACCCAATATTAACAAAAGTCAATTTTTACTTACATTTCCTTTTCGGTTTCAGCCCTTTTGTGATATCAGAGATAATTTGATCAAGACGATGATCTGATTTTGTGTAATACTTATTTATTCCCAGTTTTATATAATTTTGTACTTTTCTTGGACTAGCAGTATTGGAAATTATAAATAAAGGAATTTTTTTCCAATTTTTATCATCTTTTAACTTAACCACAAAATCAAGTCCGGTTTCTTTCCCTAAAAGATAATGATCAAGCCAAATCGCTTCTATGCCCTCAATGTCTTTTAAATGATTTATAGCTTGTTTTACGTTCCTGGCTGTAACCACGGAAAAATTATTTTTTTCCAGTTTTATTCGAATAGCTTTTTGCAAAGGCATTTCATCCTCTACGACTAAAATTGTTTTGACTTGCGCTAGCTTTTTCATAAATTTCTTATAATTAATTTATTTTTTACTTTTATTTTCTTTTTTAAGAAAGTCCGTGTTTTTTAAAACATTTAATATATTTTTGATCATTCTCTATTATATGTCTAATTAACCAATCCTCCAGGTAATCAATTACTTCATATATTAACGCCAAAACATCTTCTTGTTTTGCTTTTAATATTTTATTTTTAAAATAACCAACCCTATCTACAAAAATCTTATGCTCTTGCATATGGCTTTTAGTATTTACATATTTAAACTTTTTAAAATATTTTTCTTCTGTTGAAAAATGAACTATCACATATTCTTCCATTTCATCAATAACAGACTCAAGGACTAATTTCATATTTTTTGCATGTACAGCATCGATGGTTTTATTTATCAAATCAACTAATTTTTGATGTTGCTTATCAATCTCTTTAACTCCGACACTATATTCATCCTTCCATTCAATTTTATAACCTGAATTACTTTTCATAGGATTGATATTTTAAATTAATTAACCTAATTGTTTAGTACCTCCTCTTCTCCTCATCCCGCTTAAAGGAATTTTGACACTAAAAGTTGTTCCTTTGTTCTTTCTTGAGATAAAAGATATTTGCCCGCCGGAATGATCTACGATTGATTTAATAATATAAAGACCCAGACCTGTTCCTTCAGAGTCTGCTTCTTTAACGTTGTCAGCTCTAAATAACTTTGAAAATATTTTATGCTGTTGAGATTTGGGAATTCCCATGCCGGTGTCAGCTACAGTAATCTCAACAAACTTTTTTTTCTTTAAAATCTTTAAACTAATGCTGCCTTTTTCGGGAGTATATTTAACTGCATTAGACAATAAATTTTGAAATATCATTGTCACTAATTTTTTATCCAACTGCATTTTTGACAATTTAGCGTCATATTTTTCAGTTAACTTTAATTTTTTCTTTTTAACTTTTGGAGTTAACTCTTTAACCATTTCCTTGGCAAGAATTTTAATATCTGTTAACTCCGGTTCAACCGTAAATGTTCCGAGTTCTAATCTGGAAACATTTAAAAGTGAGTTTACCAAATCAACCATTCTTCTGCTACCCTTGGAGACCTCTTGTAAATATTCTTTTTGCGCTTTATTTATTTTTCCGGCATCACCGTCTAAGAGCATTTCCGTATACCAATTGATTGCTGAAAGAGGTGTCCGAAGTTGATGACTTGCTAAAGAAACAAACTCTGTTTTAGCTTGATCAATTTCTCTTTCTTTAGTAATATCTTTTTCTATATCAACAAAAAACAATACGTTCTCTTTTTTATCTAAAATAGGAAAAACACTGACAAGCGCGTCGTATTCTTCTTTGTTCTTTCTTTTTCTTTTGGTTCCCCCTAAAAATGAATTTTTATTTTTTAACACTTGTTTTGACAAATTATCACAAAACTCTTGACCAACTAATTTTTTTCTTTTATTAAATACACCGGCTTTTTCTCCAAGAATTTCTTTTAAGTTAAAACCAGTCATTTCTTCGGCTGCTCGGTTAGCATACAAAACTATTCCTTCCGTATTGGTAATTACCACATGGTCAGAGGTATTATCCACGGCCAGTTTAAATTTTTCCAAATCATGAGCTAAAAACTGTGTTTTTTCTTTTTCTTCTTCAATATCTCCCAAAATATTAACTAAAGCTTTTTGCTGGTTCTCCATTGTAACTTGTTTTTGTTCAAGCGAAGCTGTTTGTTGTTTAACTTTTTTATTAATATTATCTAAAGAATCCTTCAGTGTTATTCTCATTTTATCAAAAACTTTTGCTAATACTCCTATTTCATCTTCTGTTTTAGTAATAATTTTACTACTCAAATCCCCTTGTTGTATTTTTTTTACATTTTTTGTTAGATCTTCAATCGGACGACTGATTCTATTTCCCATTACTTTAGACAAAGATAAAATAAAAACAGCCATAATACCAATTAATATTATTCCAAATTTCCATGCTTGTTGTAACGGAGCCAACGCTTCATCCTCTTCAATCTCGGCGATTAAACACCAGTTCATCTGAGGAAAATAGGCATAATGCCCAATAACCGATCTCCCTCGATAATTCATATAAGGAACAACAATCTTATCTTCAAGATTATGCCCAAGAGAATAATTTTCTTTAAGCGCAAAACAATCCTGTGCGGTTCTTGAGTCAATTTTTTGTTTTAAAATACTGTCTTCAATAAATCTTGACTGTGTTACCATTAGCCTATCTTTGTCAATTAAATAAAACTCTCTATTTTCTTTAAATTCATTTGTCACTATATTACTTATATCATCTATACCTGTTTTAGCAACAAATGTTCCTACTACTTTTTCTTTATTATCAACATCAAAAATAGGTACAAAAATAGCCAGCGCATATTGCTGGCTGGTATCGCAGAAATAAACTTTAGATATAAATATTTTATTTCTTGGTTTAGAAAAATATTTATGCCCGGACCTATCTTCACCTATTCTCTCACTGTTATTTGAGGAAATTATAACTCCTTTATTATTAAGTAAGCTGACTTCGTAAAAATTATCTTGTGAAATTTGCTTTAATCTATTTTGAACTTTGATAAAATTTTCACTATACCCCTCGCTACCTATGGGAGTTTTTAAAATTTCTGAAAATAGTACGGCTCCTCTTGTTAATAATTCAACTTTTTCTATTTTTCCTGTTAAGATAGTGTCAACATGGAGACTTTTTGCGTAAGTTATATTCCGCAAATGTTCGCTAATTTCTTTATTCAAAGAATCAACGTAAAAATAATTAAAAACACCGGCTACAACAACTATGGAAAGTAAGGCAAAAAAAGCAACAATTAAAAAAATTTTTGTTTTTATTTTCATTTAAAAAATTTCTATTTCATTCTCTTGACCATCTTTATCATTCCATTATAATGTTTTTCAATCATACTTTTGTCGCGAAAATTTTTAGCAAACTCGGCCAATTTATCCAATACACCTATAATGGCCACCCTAGTGGGTTTATTAAAATCTCCACCCACATCTTTAAAAGCTTTTTCTACAATACTACGACAATAATTTTCGTTTAACTGCTTGTCGCCTTCAACGCCGGCATCAGCGCAATGAGCTTCATTAAAACATTTTATAATGGCATCCCTTACCATCAGAGGTGTGGTAACTTCGTTTAAATCAATATTTTGGTTCATATAATTATTTTTTTAATTTCTCTATTTCTTTTTTTAACTCTATCATCTTTAACTCTCTACCGATCATCATTTCGTTCATTTTTTCCAATTCTTCTTTACTTTTTTCTACTTGTTGCAAAGAGTTTTCAATATCAGTTTTACTTTTTTCAACAGATTTTTCATCTTCTTCCGCAGACTTTTTAGCCTTTTTAAGATTTAAATTTTGCAAAATAAGTTTTTCTTTGTTTCTTTTAGATTCTTTAGATAAATAATAAATATAAAGCAAAAGTCCTAAAATCACAAAAATATAACCGATTTCTTGTGACAAAACTGAAAAATGCTTATACCCTCTACAGCTTAATTGACGAGCAAAAAGATAGCCACCTAAAAAACCAGCTAAAAATAAAAATGGTTCTATTATATTTTTAATTATTTTTTTATTTTTCTCTGAACGCATAACTTAAAATCTACCTAGTAACACTGATAGTGGCGCTTTGCTCGGCGTCAGGAGCACAAACTGTTACGCGACCATTTGAGCTTTTCGCGATATGGTATCCTGCACCGTTAGTGGTGGACCCTGTTGGATCGGTCGGAATAGAGGTCAAATAAGTTTCACTAGCAGTGATGACAGACAAGTCAACCAAGCTTGTACAGGTACCATCGGTAACACAAACTTCATTGGTAGCTGTTGTTGAGCAAGTAGAGGATGTTGGAATACTAGCCGGCAATGTACCACTATTGTCAAGAGCGTACTGGTAAACAGCGTTTAAAATAGTGTTAACATTAGCGCGTCTCTGTGCATTTCTTGTATCAGCCAGTTGTTTTGAAGGATTAATTGCCACAATGACTATTCCGGCTAAAATAGCAATTGCCGCTACTACCAAAAGAATTTCCAACAAGGTAAACCCTTCTTGTTTTTTACAGTTTATTTTCATATATTTTTTTTATTAAACTATAAGATTTTAATAAAATTTTATAATTTAAAATTAATTAATAACTCTATGAATTAAAAAAACCAAATCGCCACGCCAAACGACGCAAAAAATGTAACTATAAAAATAGTTAAAAGAAAAATATTGATTATTAAAAGTATTCTTTCTCTTTTAGTCATAAGGCATCAGTCGAAAGTGGTATGACTTTTGACTCTTATATAATAACACAATTTAAAAAAAATCAAAACCCTGCTACCTCTTGCCAGGAAATAATATTTATTTGCGGGTTAATTTGGTCTATTACCACCTTTATTCTCTTTGTTAAATCTCCAACATAACCGATTGCTGAAACAGTTCTGTTTTCTCCTCCTAAATTTGCAACTGTATAAGAGCAAGTGCCATTACTTAAAGTCAAATTACCAGCCCCTGTGAAAGAAGATAAATTTCTAATCTGCTCTAAACCTTCTTCTGCGCAAGTATCGGCTAAAGATTTAGCTTGATAAGATTGCTGTAAGGAGAAACTGTTTTGTGAAGAACTAAGCCCAAGCAATAACAATGAAACAGCGATTGCCGACCCAATCGCACTGATAATAAGAATACTTAAAAGCATAATATAGCCTTTATTACTATTTTCTGATCGAGGCTGAACCATAAAAAGTTTTTGAATAACCATACTCCTGTCTTCCCTCCGGATTAATATGGGTTAACGTGAACTCAATTTTTATTGCTCCTTGAGCATTTGAATAAGATAAGTTACGAAAAGTTAAATCAGAAACAATGATCCTTGAATTTGTAATTGAAACAGCACCTCCGGATCCTTCGGTTATTTGAAGCGTATTACTTGAAAGATCAAAAACAGTTGGGTCGTTCCCGGCGGTTATAACATCAAGTGATAAAGTTGATCCGCTTGTGCCTTGGGTTGGTGAATTAACCCCCTCAGCATCCCGAATCGTTTGAGTAATTATTTGCATAGCCTGAATTCCTTGCTGTTCAACCTCGGCAATGGTTTGATTTTTTACCCTTGACTCTAAAAGTATAAATAAAAAACTTGATATTGTAACAAGTAATATGCTTGCTATTCCAATATACAAAATAAGTTCAATAAGAGTGAAAGCGTTGGAATTTGAAATTGATAAATTATCTTGCTTCATAAACTATTTATAGTTTAGTCTTATCTCTTCTAAGGTTGGTGTCTCTGTTCCGTCTCCGGTTAGAATAGTTTTGTATTGTAGCCATCTATTTGCATTATGTGAGGTTGATAATATATTTCCATCCGGATCAGTATAACTACTACTCCAACTTGCTGAGCTTAGACCTCCTTCTGTGGTTGCTGATTTAATTTGAAAAGTAACATCACAGGCAGGTGAACAAGATGGAATTATCTCATCCCATTCAATGGATTGAACTGCTCGCGATGTTGCCCCGGCATCATAAGCTGAAGAAATTAATTCTCCACTAGTGACATATCCGCCACCCCCGCTTTCACTCGCATCACACTCGATACTAATATCATCCAATTTAACAAGCTGCGTTCCATTACTTTCTAAGAATGCTTTAAACATAATGCTTTGTGTAGCTGCACTAAATTCTGAGATATTACTATTAACAACACTAACTGTATTATAGTCGCTTGCTCCAGCCGTTGTCCAGCTGCTTCCGTTCCAATATTTCCAGCCAGATCCATCTGAAAGTTGATAATAAATTTCTCCTCCGTTTTTTGTAGCTGTTTCACTAAAGCCTGCCCAGGAATCAATAGAACTTGGCTCATAAGAATTATTTGGGTTAATAGAAGGCTCGTCAATAGGATAACTGGAAGAAGTATTTGACCAAGAAAGTGTCACATTATCATAACCTCCTAATGTATAACGATCCGGCACATTCCCATAAGCATCAGGAGCAACATAAGCCGTATCAAACCACATAGCCATTTTCACATAGTATGTTCCGGCTGCTCCAACCTTACTTGACGCATCAACGGAAATATCTTCCACCCACACCATTCTACTGTCACTACCAGTAAACTCATGAGACCAAATAGCGTTTCCAATACTAGACGGGGCTCCGGAAGTTGTTTCCACAAAAACATAAAACCATGCCCGATCTCCTGGACTTACGGTTAGATAATACGGCTGATAATCAAATTCTAAAGTAACAATATCTGGATTATCTACCGTAGTAACAAAACTTTGCTGCCAGTACCCACCGGCTGTATCGTTGTTATTCAGCCTGATATGACTATAAACCCAATAGCTTGGATTGCCATTCGAACTCATTCGTTGATTATTTACATAATCTCCTGAGCTATATGCCCAGTTTCCACTTGTCCAATTAGAGCTTGTGTTAAAGGCTGAATTTACAGTTTGTCCACTCTGGGTTTCTTCAGCTGACTTTAACTGTGCTACGCCGCCGGTAACTTCAATGTCATTCGAATCAAAGGTGTAATTACCTCCATCGTTAAAGGACCAAGTATTCGTTGCACACTCTTCTTCTTCTATACTATTTAACTTAATAGCTCCAGTTGTTGAAACGTCTATATTTCCATTATCGCTTAAATATCTTGTACTATCCGACCAAGTACTTTGACCACTGCCACCAACCCAATTTGTTTGCTCAAAATGACGAGAGTCCCAATTTGTCAGATATATCTCTTGACTAATTGATTGTGAACCGACTTTGGCCTCGGTCCAAGTAACTTCAATAGTTGCTTTTTTAGATTGTTCATCTGTATAATCACCCGGACAACTAACAATATCATGAGAGCTATCCCGACAAACATCTTCAAAAATTATAGAGCGTGTATAATCTCCTACTGTTTCATCTGTTCCTTCGCCGGAAAAAATCCATTTATTATCACTTATTTCAACAGCACTCTGAGTATAAGTAAGCTCATTCCAAGCACCGTCACGAATAGAACGAAGCGCCTCTGCCTCTTCTTCAATTAAAAATACTGCCCTACTTCTTACACCGGCCTGCATTGTACTTTCTTGCCCAAAAATAAAAGCCCCAACAAGAGCAGTTACAGCTAAGGCAAAAATAGATCCGGCTAAAAGAACTTCAATAAGGGAGAAACCGTTGTGGTTTGTGATTTGTGGTTTGTGGTTTGTAGTTGTTTTAAACATATTATTAATCATCAAGCATAAGCTAACGTTTAATAGTTAATAATCAATAAGAAATCATTCCTTTTACATTTATATCTATTGTTCTGGAATCATTATTTAAAGAAGTAAGTATGGTTGATTTAGAGGAACTTATCGTTCCGGTTACTTTCCCAAAGATAATTTCCTGATCTCCTGACAAATTAATACTGGATGATATTTCAAACACTTCATCAAAATCACTATCTCGGCCCGCATAGGTTGATCCTTGAAAAATAGTAATATTCCCTGCCTGAATATAAGTCCCCCAAGAAGAGTCTTCTTCGGCAGATCGAGAAAGAACTTGAGACCTTCTTAGACTTTGAACAAAAATATTCGTGGCTATATCCAAATCGTTTCTATTCTGAAAAGACTGAAGAACCGGCATAGAAAATCCAGCGATAATAACGATTATTGCGACCACCAGGAGAATTTCAAGCAAGGTAAAACCCTTGGTAGTTGACAGTTGGTAGTTGGTAGTTGGTAAAATCATTTTATTACTTCAATATATTTTTCAACAACCCAGCCTGTTTTTTGAGCCTCCTTATCTAAAATAATTTCGTACCAACCATTTTCTTCTTTTTTATATTCAAAAATATCATCAGGGTTAACTTCATCGATAATCACTCCGTCTAAAGATGGCTTGTCTCGAACACTTAAATAACCAAGGTTTGTTTTTAAAATTTTTAATCCATTATCAAACTCTATTAATTTTTCTTCTTGAAACTCCCCTGTTATGGTCGCATTTTCTTCTAATTTTTCTATTTTTATTGGTGGTGGTGATGAAATACTATTCTGCTGATTACCTAACCCTCCAACTAAACTATAAATAGGTAAAATTACTGCTAAGGCCACTCCTACAACTCCAACCCAGACAACCACCAATAAAACTGGCTCCAAAATAACAGCTAAGTTTTTAGTGGAGTTGTCTGTTTTCTCTTCGAAAGTTTTTCCTATCTCTATCAAAGATCCAGCTAAATTACCTGATTTTTCAGCAGAAATTATGATTTGTTGAATCGGGGTTGGAATAAATTTATGCGATTTAGGGTACGATAAAAAACTTTTTTGAAAAGAGTTTCCATCCATAATAGAATCGCGACAATGCACATAAAATCTTTGGTAGCTGCGAAAAGTGGTAGCCTTACTCATCGAATCAAGTGATTTCACTATCGGTAAAGATGCTTTTAGAAGTGTTCCAAGTAAATAACCAAAACGAGCCAACTCCACTTCTCTAATAAGCTGTTTAACTCCCGGGGTAGAGATTAAAATCTTTTGGCCAATAAATTTTGTTTTAGAAAAAATAAATACAAAGAAAAAAATTATTGCTAAAATTAACACAACACACGGGATAGCCCAAAAACCATTTCCTTCCAAAAATTTTCCAGTAGCTATTAAAATTCTGGTAACTAAAGGTAGCTCTAGTTTTAAAGAAGAAAAAACAGAAGCCAAACGAGGCAAGATAAACCAGGCAATACCAAGCCCAATAATTGCAGTCAAAACTAAAATAAAGATCGGATACATCATGGCGGAGCGTATTTTTGACTTGAATATCTTTTCCTTTTTTTGCTCAGCCACAATAACTTTTAAATTTTCCAAAAGATAACCGGACTCTTCTCCGATTCGAAGCAGCGACAAATCATGGCTGGACAAAAGATCTTTACCTTTAAATGAAGAAGAAAGCGAAGACCCGCCTTCGATTGATTCTGTGATATCATCAATTGTTTCTATCATCCATTCGTTTCTGGTTTCTTGTTTTATAGATCGTAAGGCAATCGACATACTCATCCCGGAACCGATTAACATTGTTAAATTTTCAATAAAATAATCTTTCTCTTTGCCGGCAAACAACTTGTTTAAAAAAATAACAAACTTTGACTGTTGTTTTTTTGATTGTTTTTTTTGTGGTTTCTTTTTTTGTTGTTTTTTTTCAGGCATATTTAAACTTGTTTCATAACGAGGCTATCGCCAAATATCAAAATTTTTCTAAGTTTCTATTATCTACTGGTCTAAAGGAACTACGCGTAAAAGTTCATCTAAAGTGGTTATTCCTTTTTTAACCTTTTCCAGTCCGTCATCGAACAAAGAATTAAATCCTTGTTTTTTAGCAAGTGCGATGATTTGCTGGCTGGAAGGGCTTGTTAAAATTAATTCCTCCAACTCTTTAGTAATTTGAATAAATTCAAAAATAGCTGTCCGTCCATGATAGCCTGTATCATTGCACGACTTACATCCTTTGCCTTTATATAACGTTAAGGATTTACTGTTAAAATATTTTTTCGCGTTTGGTATTTTTTTCTGAAGACTGGAAATTGTCTCCTTATAACTATAGCGACAATTTTCACAAATTCGTCTGGCCAGACGCTGGGAAATTAAAAGCTCTAAAGTAGAAGCCAAGAGAAACGGCTCTGCGCCAAGATCTAACAATCTCGGGACTGAGGTGGCGGCGTCGTTAGCATGAAAAGTGGAAAAAAGAAGATGTCCTGTTAAAGCGGCATTAACAGCTATTTCAGCTGTTTCTTTATCTCTTATTTCTCCAACTAAAATTATATCCGGATCTTGCCTAACAATAGAACGAAGTCCTTTAGAAAAAGTAAGTTCTGTGCGCTGATTAACCTGAATCTGGTTAACTCCGACAACTTTATATTCTACCGGATCTTCAATAGTAGTAATATTTACCTCCGGCTTGTTAATATATTTTACAAGCGAATAAAGAGTCGTGGTTTTCCCGGATCCGGTTGGTCCGGAAACTAAAATCATACCAAAAGGTTTTCTAGCCGCCTTAAGTAACATCTCCTGGTTTTTTTCTAAAAGACCAACGTCACTCAAAGAAAAATCTTTAACATATTCAGCCAAGAGCCTAACAACTATTTTTTCTCCATCTAAGGCCGGTAAAATGGAAATACGCATATCAACCGCCACTCCTTTTTCGGCCGTATAACGAATAGCTCCGTCTTGAGCGGAAAAATGATCGTCCATTCGTAAATTAGCCATTACCTTTATTTTATTCAAAATATTTTCGTAGTGTTCTTTTGGCAAACGACCGGCTTCGTACAAAAGTCCATCGACCCGAAAACGAATAACAACTTCTTTTTCCTGAGGTTCAAAATGGATATCAGATGCCCGGTACAGCAAAGCATCCTGGAAAATCTCTGTTATAATTTCCGGGGCAATTTTATTTTGATTTTTAACTATGCTCGCAAAACGAGTATCAAGTGTTTTACGATAGAAAATAAAAATTTCATCTATATCTTCCGGCAAAGAATAACTTAATATTATCTTTTTTGTTTTAAATATTTTCTTTAGTCCGATTTTTAAGTTTTTTTGCTCAAGATTATCGGTTGCTATAACAACGCTATTTTTTTCTTCTGTGAATAGAACGGCTCTGTATTTTTTCGCTAAAGCCTCCGGTATTTTTAAGACCTGTTCCTTCGCGGGAATATTTGTATTAAGGTCAGAGTAAGAAACCTTAAAAGACTCGGCAATAGCCTGTCCTAATAAATCCTTATTAATAAGTTCTTCAGATAAAAGATATTTTACAATCGTTGAATGAAAATTCTTGGCAAACTCCGCGCCTTTTTTAAAATCTTCTTCGCTGATATAACTTTCTTTAAGTAAAATATCCGCTATTTTTTTGTCGTCTATATTTAAATTCTTTGACATAATTAATAAGATTCTTAAGATATTTAGGATTTAAAATCCTAATAATCCCAGTCCTCCTAATCTTACTAAATTAATTAAGAGCTTTTTTTACACGCACAACAACTTCGGCGATGGGTGTATCTGATTTAACAAAGTAATCAACTGCACCCAATTTTTTGGCTTTTTGCAAATCTTCGCTTTGACTTAAATTAGACGCTACAATAACAGGTGTTTTATCTTTATTTTCCTGCATCTTAGCCAAAACAGAAAACCCGTCTACCTTGGGCATCATCAAATCAAGTAAAACTAAATTAAACTTTTCTTTTTGAAGAGCCTGAAGAACCTCTTCGCCGTTAAAGGCAATTTTTGCTTCAAAACCCAAACTTTTAAGCTTAAGCTCTAAAGCGCGAGCCATTGGTTTTTCGTCTTCACCAATTAAAATTTTTTGGACTTTTTTAGCCATATATTTTGATTAAAATTTATGATGTTATTATAGCATAACTCTCTAACTATTGACAAGCCATTGTTCTTATAGTATACTATTTTTATAAATTAATTAGATTTGTTGCATAACAAGTCTATAAAATGTTTTGTTCAGTTTAATTTTAAATTGTTTTTAAATAAATTTCAAACTTTAGTTAAACGTAACAAAAAACAAAAATGGACAATCAAGGATCTTTCGCTCCACGCCAAATGTTTCAAGGTGATTGGAAATGCGGTGACTGCGGAGCTGAAATCAAAGAACTTCCGTTCGAACCGGATGGAAGTCGACCAATCTTCTGTCGTGAATGCCACAGAGCAAAAAGAGACAACTTCTCTCCACGACAAATGTTTGAAGGAAACTGGAAATGCAGTGAATGCGGAACAGGTATCACTCAACTTCCATTCCAACCAAATGACGAATCTACATTGTTATGTAGAGATTGTCACAGAGCAAAACAAGGAAGATAAATAAAATCTGAAAATAAAAAAGTACGTACTCGAGTACGTACTTTTTTATTTTATAAATTTCCACTGACTTTCGACTTTATGGGCCTTACAGACTTTACGGACTAACTCATTTCTTTTTATTTTCTTTTAAAAATTCAGTTGCTTCTTTGACTTGTTTTTCTATTTCTTCAATTTTTTCTTGTGTTTTTTCCTTTTCTTCTTCTTTAATTATTCTTTCTTCGGCTTTAATTTTTTTCTCTATTGATTCTTTAACTTCATAAAATTTAAATATTGCAAACACAACTAAGGCCGCCAAAATAATGCCAACTAAGTTCAAAGCAAAAAGACCTAAAGAACCGACGATGACTCGAACATCAAAAAAAGAAAAAGCAATCCCAAGAGAAGCCAGAGGCGGAATTAAAGCAACAGAAATCGCTACACCTGACAATTTTTCCGATAAATTGGGACGAACTAAAGAATAAGAAGCGGCTAAACCAGAAAAAAGGGCTATCAAAAAATAAGCTAGACTCGGATGAGCGCGAGAAAAAATCTCCGGAGTTAACTCCCGATTAATAGTTAAAAAAGAAATAACAAGAGACACAACTACCACAATTAAAATCGACTGCAGAATAACTTCGCCTGACCTTTTCATTAATTTTACATCCCCAACAACCATTCCCATTGAAAAACTTAAAATAGGAGACAAAATCGGCGCCACCAACATCCCGCCGATAACAACAACTGCGTTGTTTATTAAAAGACCAATCGCCACAAGAATGGCCGATAGAATAAGCATTAGAAAAAAATCATAGCTTGGGGTGCTATCTCTAAATAATGCCTCAAATGTATGTCTTTTTTGAATTTTAGTAACTTTCTCCGGTTGAATAAGCATAAATAAAACTTAAAGCTCAAAATGTAAAGCTTAAAACTTTTACACTTTTATTATAACATATTTTTAGTTTTTGCCCAAACTTTCTATTTGGCAATTAACTCAATACTTTCGACAATTATGTCTTCTAGTGGATGATCACGTTCGTTAGTTTCTACAACTTCAATTTTTTCCACTACTTCCATGCCTTCGGTTACCTCTCCAAAGTTAGTATGTTTACCGTCTAACCATGGGGTGCTCTCGGCTGTAACAATAAAAAACTGGGAACCATTGGTATTTGGTCCGGAGTTAGCCATGGCTAAATTTCCTTTGACAATTGGGTAGTTATTAAATTCATCATCGAACTTATAATCTGGCCCGCCAGAACCATGAATTGCCCAATTATCGTCTTTACTCAAAGGGTCTCCACCTTGGATCATAAAGTCTTTCATAACCCGATGAAATTTTGTTCCATTATAAAAATCAGTTTTAGCTAAATTCAAAAAATTATTAACCGTAACTGGCGAAGCACTGTTATAAAATTTAATTTTAATATCCCCTAAATTGGTTTTCATCACCGCTTTATCATAAACAGAAACCAAATCCTCATGCCCCATTTTTTTAATTTGCTCCTGAATTAAATTAACTTCTTCTTTTACCTCTTGATTCTTAGAATCATTTTCATTTGTGTTTGTAGTCATAGTGTTTTTTGTACAACCTGTTAAAAAAATTAATAAAAATAAAATAGTTGCTATTTGTTTCATAGAAAAATTATTTAGTTATTAGTTGATTACGTTTTATTTTACAGTTTTATTAATAATTTGCAAGACTTCTAATTATTTAAAAATTTCCGTTCTACAATATTTAAAAATATTTTTTTTTGTTCGCTAAACAATTCTTTTGTTGTGATCGGTACATTAACCAGCACTACTCCTCTAGCACAACTTATCATTAAAAGAATATTCCAGCTAATTGCTAAAAAAATAATCAAGCTAAAAAAAATTAGGGCTATTCTTTTTCTATTCAACTGCGACATAATAAAAGTCAAACCAATTGCTAAAATAAAAATAGAGCTGATCATTCTTCTTGCCCCAAAAGATCCTCCTCCAAACCAATCCGATAAAGCGCTGTTCATATAAATTTGTAAAAAAAGAGTTAATAAAAAAAGAACAGCTAATTTTTTATTTTTCTTTATGTAAAAAAATAATCCTAAAACAGAAAACAATAAAAATGGGTGCCAAACAAAAAAACCATGGTAACCGGAAAATAAAAATTTAACAAAATGCGGATTAAATAAATCAAAAAATTTACCCCCTTGAGGAGCTACCAAAAATGAACCATATAAATATTTCCACATTAAAAGTTGTGGTGAAAAAACAACAAAAGCCGAAGTAAAAAAATAAAATAACAATCTTAATCTATTTTTAATCACAATTTTCTGTTGCCACAAAATCCAAACAACCGGCAAGGCTGCAAACAATAGATTCTGCCAACGAACAAGCATAGCAAGTCCTAGCCAAAATCCAATAATTAAAAAATTGTTTCTGTCAAAACTATTTTTATATTTTATAAAAAAATATAAAAATCCGCTTACAGAAAAAAACGATAGAGCATGAGACATTGATGGTTCGTAAACTAAATAATAAACCAAAGGGGAGGTAAGCCAAATTATTGTGGTTGACCAAAAAGATATTTTTTCTGCAAATAGCTTTTTAAGTCCTAAGTACAAAAAAACAAGTCCAATAAAAAAATAAAAAAAAGCTGCAATAGCAATTGCTATTTCAAAAGGATAATTAAAACCAGGTAAAAAATAATTTTGAGAGAAATTAAAAAACAAATCAATTAAAAAAGCAATAAAGACAAATGGCGCCCACAAAATACTCGGCCCAACAGAAAACATATTACCAACTTTACCTAACGGGGTTATATTAGTGCTCATATGAGCTCCGTAGATAGCATCGAACTGTGAATATTCATTTTGAAAATTTAAATCATGATCAAAAATAAGTGAACGCAAATAAATATAATAACCATAACCGTCACCAGCAATAATCCAAGAAGGGTTTAATAAAGTTATCAAACTCATTAAAATAAAAAAATTAAAAACCACGAGTAATATTATTTTTTTATTAATTTTTAACATTTTTTATTTTTTAAAGTATTTTCTTCCTTTAAGCTCATTTGGCAAATATTCCTGTTGCTCTTCATAATTATGCTCTGGACTGTATTTATAATTTTTTCCGTAGTCTAGGTCTTTCATTAATTTAGTTGGCGCATTTCTCAGATGAAGTGGCACCGGCAAATTGCCAAATTCCTTTACATCTCTAGCTACCTTTCCGTAGGCTGTGTATAGCTCGTTTGATTTCTGGCATTTTGCCATATAAACTACGGCTTGGGCTAAAATTACATTGCACTCCGGCATGCCGATAAAATGGCAGGCCTGGTAAGCCGCCACTGCCTGTTCTAAAGCGCGGGAATTTTTAAGGCCAATATCTTCTGAAGCAAACCGTACAATTCTTCTGGCAACATAAAGTGGATTTTCTCCAGCCTCTAACATTCTTGCTAACCAATACAAGGATGCGTTTTCATCTCCTCCCCGCATTGACTTATGAAGAGCGGAAATTATATTATAGTGTTCATCACCGTCTTTATCGTAATAAAGATGTGATTTTTGAAAAGATTCTTTAATTATTTCCAAGGTTATTTTTTTACTGATTAAACCGGCGTACTCCAAGACATTCAAAGCTGTCCGGGCGTCTCCATTGCTCATTTTGGCAATTGTTTTTACAACATCTTTGCTGATTTTCAAATTTAACTTTCCCAATCCTTTTTCTTTATCTTTTATGGCTTTGTTTAAAATATCTATAAGTTGCTTTTCTTTTAATTCTTGTAAGACGAAAACTCTAGCTCGCGATAAAATAGCACTCCGCACCTCAAAGCTGGGATTTTCCGTTGTTGCTCCTATTAAAATAACTGTGCCATTTTCAACATAAGGCAAAAGCGCGTCTTGTTGAGTTTTATTCCAACGATGAATTTCATCGATAAATAAAATTGTTTTTTCTCCAAGCCTTTTATTTGTCTCGGCCTCTTCTATAATACTACGCAAATCTTTTAAGCCACTAGAAACAGCGCTGATTTTTATAAAATTTGATTTTGTTTTTTTGGCAATAATAAAAGCCAAGGTTGTTTTCCCTGACCCTGGCGGACCCCAAAAAATCATCGACGGCAGTTCGTCTTTTTTGATCGCCTCTCTTAACAATTTTCCTTTTCCAATTATCTCATCTTGACCCAAAAGATTATCCAAACTATCCGGCCGCACCCTATCAGCCAAAGGTGAATTTTTAATAAATTTACTCATAATTTAATATTATCATCTAAAAAAATTTAGGCAATGAAAAAACCGCCAAAACTTTTCGTCTTGACGGTTAAATTAAGCGTTCTATTATTTCATTACCGTTAGGTGAGCTCTTCTTTTTTGTTTCTTTTCTTCTGCAACAACTTTAGTTGCTGATTCTTGAAATTTCTGGCTCACAGGACTAAACGATTTCAACGAATCAACAAAGCCTCCCTCTCCATAAACACCTTTATAAAACAATGTTTGAAATTTCACTAAACGATCCAAACGATTTTTTGCAGTTTTGCAAACAGCATCAATCTTCCATTGAGATTGTTTTGCCTTATGTCTTTTTTCTTGTGGTTGAGATAAAATATACCTCAGGACTAAAATTTCTTTCTCTTTTTCAAACAAATCTAAATCACTTTCTGCCAGCTCTTCCAATCTCTCTAGATTAAACAAGGCTTCATTAAGGCCGTTATCAATAGCAACTTGAAGTTTGTTAACTGAACGCAAAACATCCTTGTTTTTATTTTCTTGAAGTAATTCATCGATAAGCGTCCTGCGTTTAATTTCAAATTCTTTTAAATCGTCCGGCAAATCAGCTTTGTATAAAATCTTTCCACTGTTTATTCTAACCTGTGTTTCCACTAACATCTTTCTGCTCTCTCTACCACAACTACTGATAAACTTATCAGTAATAGCTTTTACTTTTTTTTCAAAGCCTTCTGGATTAATTTCTGCTAATTTGTTTAATTTTTCTAAATCTACTGCTTTATGCCAATCCATAACAACCTCCTGTTTTATGCTTAAATTTAAAAGGACATTACTATAAACTATATTTAAAACTATTTTGTCTTAATCAAAGCTCCTAAAATATAACTAATAATTGAAAGCAAAATACTAAATAATATTGCTGCTAAAAATCCACTAACTTCAAAACCTTTTATAACAGTTGATGATAATAAAATTAACAAAGCATTTATAACAAAAGTAAAAAGTCCTAAAGTTAAAATATTAATCGGCAAAGTTATTAAAATTAAAAGCGGTTTTAAAATAACATTAACTAAAGCTAAAAATATCGCCAGCCACAAAGCCGCCCAAATCCCACTGATTGTTACCCCTGGCACAATATAGGCTGCAATTAAAATTGACAAAGCCATTATCAACCAATTTAAAATAATCATATGTTATAAATTCTGGGCGAGGTACGGGATTTGAACCCGTGACGCGAGTACCACAAACTCGAGTGATAACCAATTTCACCAACCCCGCCATGATATATTAAACTTTTTTATCGTGAATATGTACTAAATGATGACAATTTCTGCATAACCACATTAAATTATTTATTTTATTATTTTCCCTATCATGATCCTTGTGATGAACCACTAAAACTCTAACATCTTTAACTTTACATTTTTTACAAACTGGCTTATCTTTTTGCTCTAACATTATTGTCCGATAAACATTTTTACCATTAATCCAAAAATGGTGTTTTTCTCTAGAATAATATTTATTTCTCCATTTTGTTTGACAAGATTTATTACAAAAAAATTTTCCGCTCTTTGAACATCTTTCTTCTTTGGGAGTTTTCCATATTTTCTTCTTACATACTGCGCAAAAAAGATATCGTCCTGTTCGCTGTGAAACGTTTCTACATTTAATTGAGCAATATTTTCCCCAACCAATCTTTAAACGACTAGGCCTAATATAAAACTCTTTTTGACAAATTTTACATTTTGTTTGCGACATACATATTAAGTATACCACTAAAATATAAAATGTAAAGTCAACGGTTTGTGGTTATTCTTATCGCTCTACCGTTTTATAAAATACTCAGTACGCCCGGAGGGAATCGAACCCCCATAACCAGCTTAGAAGGCTGGTGTTCTATCCGTTGAACTACGGGCGCAAACAATAAAAACAATTTAGCACAATTTTAGCTAAATGTCAATACCAACTAATATGACCAAATCTGTTAATCAACGAATAAAATGAGGTGCTTTGACTTCAATTATAAATTTATTTTAATTATAAATTAGATAAAATTTCTTCGGAAAGCTTATAAGCATCTCCATGCGAAAGCATTCCTAAATATGAAGCAATTGATTCCGTATTATGTTTCAATGTAACTTTTTTAATCATTCTCCTTTTTGTTGTCGTCCTCAATACCCGATGATAAGAAAAATTAACCCAACCCAAAAAATCAACTCCGGAATTTAACGTTTTGATAAATAATTTATTTGGATGAAGTGAGAGCTTTAATTTTTCTTCAAGAAATTTTGAAATTTTTGGAATAAGATCCTCCAAATATTTTTTATTTTCACTTATTATAACAAAATCATCGGCATAGCGGATATAATATTTTGCTTTAATTTCACGCTTCATAAACTGGTCAAACTCGTTCATATAAATATTTACTAAAAGTTGTGAAGTTAAATTTCCAAGCGGCAAGCCGACTCCTATTTTATTTTTACTGCTAAAACTATCTATAACTCGCAAGAGCAACCACAAAGCGTTTTTGTCCGCTATATATTTTTCTAAAATATCTTTCAAAATTTTATGATCAATGCTGGCAAAAAATTTTTTGATGTCGCATTTTAAAATCCAACAAATACGGATATTATTTTTTGAAACTTTATAGCTAAAATCCCGAAATCTATTTATTGCCCTATGTGTCCCTTTATTAATTCTACAAGAATAAGAATCATAAATAAATTTTCTATCAAAATAAGGATATAGAATTCTATAAATCGCGTGATGTACCATCCGATCTCGCACGCTAGCTTTATGGATATTTCTTGGCTTCGGATCGTTTATTTTAAACGCCTGGTAAGCACCATGATTATATGTCTTATTTTGAAGATTATGATGAAGCTGTAAAACGTTATCACTAAAATTAAGTTGAAATTCCGCGACATCCTTTCTTTTTCTTTTCCCTCGCAAAAATTCCTGCCAGGAAATTAGCAAATTATCAAAAGAAATGATATTATTGTAAATATGGCGAAGCCTTTTACTCTCTCTCTCTCTCTCTCTCTCTCGATAAATCTTCTATTTTGCAACGCATCAAAGAGGGATATTTGATTTGGATTAATATTGTTCCTCATATTAAGAAAACTGCGCGCTTTACCATTGGCGCTAGAATTGAAAATAAATTTCTTGATTTGCTTGAAATTTCCTATATCGCATATTTTTCTAAAAAAGAAACGAAGATGGATAAAATTTCAAAGTGTATCCTTATTTTAGATACGCTTAAATTTTTGATTCATGTTGCTTGGGAAGCAAAATTTATTTCAAATAAACAATATGAAGAAATTGTTTTCAAGTTGGATGAAATCGGTAAAATGTTTGGGGGTTGGAAAAATAGTCTAAAAAACTTTGAAAAGAAAAACCGCAATTTTAGGTAACCGCGGAAAAAGAAACGACTTTCGGGGACGGAAGACGAACCTGTTGCCTGGATTCCACCTGTTGCCGGGCTTAGCGTCATTGGCATTGAGCTTCAGCTGCCCGTTATTCTCGTTCAGATTGAACACGTTCGGATCGCCATCGGAGTCGGTAATGTATATCGCACCTCCATTTGCCACTGCCGACCTGATGCAAAAAAGATCTGGCTGTATTTTATCCGACATCTTAAATGCCTTAGCGCGATACACAAAGTTAATTTCTTTTTTAAAGACAAAATATAAATCACTCTGCAAAAAGCCATGGCCGCTTGCACTCTAAATCCATATTTGCCAGCCAAATCTCAGGAAGCCGTAACCGCCTGATAAAATCAAGCTAATTTCATTATAGCAAAATATCGTCAATCTTAAAAATTACAGCGACCGCCTCTGGCGGCGGAAAAATGTCAAAGTGTCCAAATTTCAAAAAATACAAAGGTTCAAAGTTTCTAAGAATCCAACTTGCGGGGACGGAAGACGAACCTGTCGCCTGGACGCCACCTGTCGCCGGGCCGAGCGTCATGGGCAAGGAGCCCCAGCTGCCCGTAAGCCCCGCGCAGATCGAACACGTCCGGATCGCCATCGGAGTCGGCAATCGGTTCCATGGCAATCAACATCCACTCTTTGCCCGGATACTTTAGCCTGAGCTGTGGTCCTGTTTCAGTTGGGCAAAGATCCAGCCCAAGCTCTTCTAGTTTATCGTAAATTTCTTTGGTTGTTGCTCCGTTTGGAAATCCAAGCTCTTTAACTGTAAATCTGACTAATTCGTGGTTTTGGTTTTGTTTTTCTTTACTGAACTTAGTTTCTTTTAAAATATCCTTTGCCCAGTTTGTTAAATATATATTTTCGCCTTCCAGCGCTTCTAGGGCGGTTTGAGGAGAATTGATACTTGGATCAGTCTCCAAATTCATCTTGAATATCTTTTTATCCGGAAAAGATTCGTAAAGATGTTTGATGTTTGGGTATTTTCTGATTTCTTGATAGATACTTGGATCCCACTCTCCGATATAGGCTTCGGTGTTTTCGTTTATTTCGCTTATGTTTTTGGCGATTTGATTTGAGTCGCATTCAAAAACAATAGATGCATCTTTTTCCGTGTCTCTTATCTTTCGGATTTCTTCGATTCTTAGATCTCTTTGGTAGCCAAAGCCTTCAATAGGGTCATCTATCTCATAGAGAAAAATTAAATTATCCTTAGTTAATTCTTGGTTATTTTTAGTTTTATTTTCTATTTCAGTCAAGTGCTTCATGTCTTTTGATTTTTTCTCGTATTTTTTGCCCTCTTCTCCGAATTCGCTCACTTTTTCTTTAACCGTATCTGTGATATGAGCGTCTAAGTTCTGCTCATGGGCAATGCCTCTTACTTCGGCTATTTTGCTTTGCCCCTCCATTCTGATAGCGGCGCGAGGAATAATTGGATTATTATTTTCATCTTCAGAGTAAAAAACATAAAAATCTCCTCCTTGTAATTGGGTCCGAGCAGTTGATTCTCCGGCTGTGCACCAGCCAGTGCCGTGGCCCTGGAGAGAGTTAACCAAAGGCATATGATCTGTGCCTTGGTCGTATTTTATCCATTTGCCCTTGACGGTTTCCAAGACTTCTTGTGAGGCCGGAGTTACTTTTTCAATCGCCCAGGCGTAGAGCTTGGCAAAATTTTCTCCTTGAAGTATTTTTTGAAAATTATTTTTTTCTTCTTCGTCTTGGAATTCCAGGTTAATGCCTTCTTTTTTATGCTTCTTTTCGATTGCATCCAAAACATAAGCCAGGGCTTCACGATTTAAGTCGGGAAAAGGGGCGGTGGTTAAATTTTCTTTTTTCTTTGGCTTATCCGAGCGGTCAGGAAGCTCTCTTGGCGGAAACTTTTTTCTTTCCTTGTCGTATTTACCTAAGTTAAGCATATTTCGAAAAGCATAATACTTAAGCCAATCAGGATATTGAGCATCATCTGATGATAAATAATCAATCCAGTTATCCATAGTGCTTTCTTGATCGGCAATAATGACTTCTGATAATTCCTTTTTTATCTTATTTGGAAAAATAAATTCTTTTTCTTCAATTTCTTCACCTTTCTTGTTTTTAGTTTTTTTATTTTCTATTTCTACGCCACTATCAATAAGCTCCTGTGTCCTGCCTTCCTCTACGGCGATTTCGCCTTGTAAATTGTAATATGTTTGCGGAATCTCATCCTCTTTAAGAACAAATTTATTATGGAGTATTCTTTTAAGCGCTCCAATGCCTCGTTCTTTTTTGTCCGGATCTTTGCGTTCGATAATTTCATTGAATCTATCTAAATAATTCTGTATTTTCTCGCCCGGCTTTTGAGAAACTTTTTCGCCTGTTCTTTTTTTTGTTCTTTTGGCGGCTGAATCTGCTTCCGGAGTGTTGTGTAAGTTGTATTTTTGTTTTAAAAAATTTGGATTTTCCATATGTGAAGTTATTATTAAACATCTTAATTAAAACTATACAACATAATTTCAAAAAATCAATACTTAAATATTTTAACCACCTCGCACAATTATCATAACTTTTCTTGATTTATCAATAGTTTCTTTCTCGTAGCTCCAATCAGCTATTGATTCTATTATATTTTTATAACTGTACTTAAAATCTTTACCGCTCATTATTCCGGGGTCGTTGGTGTAAAAAATTTGTTTTTCATTATCGTAGCCTACTAACACTAAATTATGATAAATCGGTCCAGGTGGAGTAAAATATGGGTTTTCCAAATTACGCCCGGCCGTTGGAATTATGATTAAATTACCTTTAGCTAATTCTTGTTTTATTTTTTCTATTGTTGTGTCATGACTTAATTCTACATTATCATATTCGTAAAAATCAGTAATGATTTTCATAGTTGTTGTCGCAGTTGTATCTTTATAAAAACCAAGGTTTTCATTTTCCCATTTCATAATTTCCTGCAAAGCATCATTAGCATCATCTTTATCTTTAATTCCCCGACCATCAAAATATCTCATAGTAATCAAAACCGCTGCCTCCTCACAAAACTCTTGCCACGGATAACTCCAATCACGAAATGGGGCTTGCGAGGTAAAAGGAACGTTGTAATGAATTTTATTTGGTAAAACTTCAAACTCGATTTTTTCTTCTTTTTCTTTAATGTTTTCATCTTTTTTGTTTTCGTCTTCGGACGTATTCTCAATTTTTTTATCTAAAACCTGATCAGGCTTTAAGCTTGTCTTCGCCAGCTTCTCAAAATCAAAAAGTAATTCATCGTACATTAAAACAAGCTCTTTATCAAAGTTATTATTCTGAAAAATAAAAACCCCGATAAGGGGCAAGCAAATTAAAATTGTAAAAATAAAGTAGGCTTGTTTCATCTTATTTTTTATCGTGAAATTTTTTGTGGACTTCTTTTAACTGTCTGTTTGTAATATGAGTGTAGATTTGAGTTGTTGTGATTGAAGAGTGCCCGAGCATAGACTGCACGCTTCTGATGTCAGCTCCGTTATATAATAAATCAGTGGCAAAACTGTGCCGAATTGTGTGCGGAGTCACTTTTTTGGTAATACCGGCAAGACGCGCGTATTTTTGAACTAACCTTTCGATTGATCTTGGAGTTAAAGAATTATCTTCTTGGTTCTGAATCCTCTTTGAAGCTTTATCGTGACGAACAAAAAGATATGGGCTCATGTCTGGCCTAATGTCTAAATACTCTTTAATATATTTTTTTGCTACTTCAGATAAAAAAACAATTCTAGGTTTATCGCCCTTTCCTCGAATCGTAAATTCGTCTCTTTTTAAATTTATTGATTCTTTGGTTAAACTAGCAAGTTCGGAAACACGAAGTCCGGTAGAAAAAAACAGTTCTAAGATCGCTTTATCTCTTTTTTTGATGATAGATAGGTTATCTGTTTTTAATGGAGCTTCTAAAAATCGCTCCAAATCTTCTTTTATTAAAAACTCCACTATTCGCTCACCAAGTTTTGATAGTTCTATTTTTTCCGGAGCTAAACTTTTTATATCTAACCGAGCTAAATATTTTAAAAAATTTCGAATAGCAATCAAGTGATAATTCTGTGTAGATTTCTTCAAAGTATCACCTTTAAAATTCTTCTGCCTGTTTAGCCAAAGCCGAAATCTTTTCACGCTCTCTAAAGTAATTTGGCTAGGAGAAGTAATTTCTAAAAAACCAACAAACCTCTCCAAATAAAACTTATAGTTCCGGATAGTCTTAAGCGACACTCCCCGTTCAATCTCTAAATACTCTAAAAACTCTGTAATCAATTTTTGAATTTTATTTTGAGTTGACATAACCTAAAAGCTATAAGCTAAAATTACATTTCCTCTAACACTTCAATTCCTAATAAATTCAGTCCTTTTTTGATAACTTCGGCAGTAGAGTGGATTAAAAGCAAGCGGGCTTGTTTTGTTTTTTTGTCTGTATCCAAGACCGGAGAAGAGTGATAAAAACCGTGAAAAGCTTTAGCGAGTTCATATAAATATTTTGCCAAAACTGAAGGGTCATATTTTTCTCCAGACTCTTTAATAGTTTCAGAAAATCTGCCTAGTAAGTTTAAGAGTTCTTTTTCTTCTTTATTTTTTAATTTTGAAAAATCAACTTTTTTGTCAATTTTTTCTCCTGACTTTTTCAAAATACTTTTTATCCGAGCATAAGAGTATTGTAAATATGGCCCGGTTTTTCCATTAAAAGATAAAGACTCTTTGGGATTAAAATTCACAATTGATTTTGGTCCGTATTGTAGAATATAATATTTAAGTGCGCTAAGAGCGATTTTTTCACTTCTTCTTTCCAATTTTTCTTCGTTTAATTTTTCATTCCTGGCTCTGATCTCCAAACTTGCCATTTTACCTAAATCTTTTATTAAAGTATCAAGATCAACTCTAGTACCTTCTCGGGATTTTAATTTTCCTCCTTCAACATTAACCATTCCATAACTTAAGTGGTGCAAATTTTTTGCTTGTTTAAAATCTAAGCTATCCATTATGGCAAAAAGTTGTTTTTGTGCCAAGTCTTGTTCAGAGCCGATAATATGAATTATTTTTTCTGGCTTGTAATCTTTATATTTTAAATAAGTTAAATAAATATCCTGAGTAATATACAAAGCTGTGTTATCGCTACGAAGTAAAATTTTATCCGGCAAATTATACTTACTTAAATCGGCTGTAACAGCTTTATCTTTTTTAACAAACTTTTTTTCTTTTAAACCTTTTTCAATAATATCTTTACCTTCCTTATACATATCACTTTCAAAATAAAGCTTATCAAATTCAATTCCAATTTTTTTAAAGGTCTTTTTCATCCCGACTAGCGCCCAGTTGTTCATTTTCTTCCAAAGTTCAACTGTTTTTTTGTCTCCTTTCTCCCATTTTCTAAGTAATTCATAAGCTTCATCTTCTACTTTTTTATTCTTCTTTTTCATATCATCAAACAAAACATAATAATCGCCAACAAAATGATCCCCTTTCATTCCAATATCTTCAGGAATTACGTTCTTGCCTTTTTCTTGATAAGCAAGCATTGATTTGGCAATATGTATTCCTCGGTCGTTAACTAAACAAACTTTAACTACCTTGTAATCATTAGCCTCCAAAATATTAGAAAGAGCAAACCCTAAAAAAGCATTCCGGCCGTGTCCAAGATGAAGAGGTTTATTAGTGTTTGGTGAAACATATTCAATCATTACGGTTTTACCCTTGCCAAAATTATTTTCGCCTAATTTATTTTTTTTCTTAAAAATATCAGTCAAAACAATTTCAGCTCTTTTAACATCATTAACGAAAAAATTTAAATAAGGGCCATCGTTTTTTACTTTTTTAATAATCCCGGTTTTTTTTAGTTTTATTTTCCCTGCCAAATCTTTAGCAACTTGTACCGGAGACTTTTTCTCTGTTTTTGCCAAAGTAAAACAAGGCAAACTAAAATCCCCCATCTCCGGCTCCGGAGAGTAAACAATTTCCAAATTTTTCAAATCTTTTTTATCTAAAACTTTCCCAAGCAACCCAAAAATCTCCTTGACAACAAGGTTTGTAAATTTATCTTCAATTTTAGAGTTTGTTTTAAACATGATTAAATCTTGTGAACTGCAAATATATTTTGCTCTTACTTACAGTTTATCATATTAACAAAAGTTGCCAAGACAACATTATCTAAAAATCAAAACTGTTTCTTTTAATTTTTTATTTTCCGTTAAAACAACTATATTATATTTTTCTTTATTCTCACCTAAAATTTCTTGGACAAAATCAAAATTATCTAAAAACTTCATTGGGATCGTAACGAACGACTCTTCTTTATTGTTATCTTCTTGTATTAACTCATCAAATAAATTAGAGAAAAATATTGTGTCGTCTTCTATATAATATATAAACTCGAAATTAAAACTATCTTCTTTTATATATCTTGCATTTTTATTGTCTATTTCTTTGTCTTCAAAAGAAAATTTTTCCTGATTCATCACTAACTCATAAATATAAGTGCTGTCAGGCAAAATTACTTTTTTACTTTCCGGTGATAAAATAGCCAGGGATCGCGTAATCGCTTTTTCAAAATTATTAAGTTTAGTTTCAATGTTTTTAGTATTAGCTAATTTTATTTTTCCATAATAATTTCCGTCTTTCGTATTTATAACTACGCTTGCTTGTCCATTTAAAATTTCTAAAATACCTTCTTCTTGTTCTTTTGAAAAATTATTTGTTAAACTATCTAAACCTAAAATTGAAACAAAAGAATTTTTAGTTAAATTTTCATATGCTAATAACAAATCTTTTAAGTTAATATTATTTATTGTAATATTCTTTTGAATTCCTGTCTTTACAGGAATGACAGAGGCTTTATTGTAAAATGGTTTGTAAAAAAATATTTTTGCTTTTTCCCAAGACGACAAATGTGTATTATTTTTAATTTTTATAACTGTCTGATCCTTAAACTCTAATCCAAAAATCCACCAAACAAAAATTAAAATAACTAAAACCAAAAAACCTCTTGCAACTTTTTGCAGAAGAGGTTTTTTGTTGATTGCTTTAGTAATGTTTTTAAAAATTAAAAACATAGTTTACTATCTCCTTGGTTTTCTTTTGAAAAATCCACCTGGTTTGTCATCTTTTTTTCTACTATTAAAATCTTTACTTATTGGACCGTCCGGCATTGGTTGTGTAGCTTTAAATGACAAATTAATTCTTCCCATTTTATCGATCTCGATTACTTTCACGGAGATAACATCTCCAATTTTTACAACATCTTCAACTTTTTCAGTTCTGGCGTGAGCCAGTTCAGAGATATGAACTAAACCATCTTTGCCTGGTAAAATTTCTACAAAAGCACCGAAGTCCATAATTCGTACAACTTTTCCTTCATAGACTTCTCCGGCTTCCACTTCGTGAGTCAAATCTTTCACCCACTGCACAGCTCTTTCTAATCCTTCGGCTTCAGCAGATGCAATAAACACGCTTCCGTCGTCTTCGATATCAATAGATACTCCTGTTTCGTCAATAATTTTGTTGATAATTTTTCCACCCGGCCCGATAACATCTCTAATTCTTTCGGGATTAATATTCAAAGTAATAACTCGTGGCGCATATTTTGAAAGCTCTTCTCTTGGTGCTGCGATTGATTCATTTATCACATTCAAAATTTGATTAATTGCTTCACGACCTTGCTTTAAGGCTTGAGCAATAATTTCTTCGGTTAAGCCGTTTGTTTTTGTATCAAGTTGAATAGCGGTAATACCTTCGCTGGTTCCGGTGACTTTAAAGTCCATTCCACCTTTACCGTCTTCCAAATCTTGAATGTCTGTTAAAACTTTCCACTTACTCATATCATCATTTGATGCCAAACCAATTGCAATTCCAGCGACTGGTTTTTTGATTGGTACTCCAGCGTCCATCAAAGCTAGGGTAGCGGCACAAGTTGATGCCATTGAAGATGATCCGTTTGAACCAAGAGTTTCACTAACTATTCTAATAATATATGGGAAATCTTCTTTAGAAGGAATAACTTGTTCCAAAGCTTTTTCAGCTAAAGCGCCATGACCGATATCTCTTCGACTTGGGCCAAAAACAGGTCTTGCTTCACCAACGCTAAACGGAGGAAAATTATAGTGATGCATAAATCTCTTAGTGCCTGTTCCTTCAATTCCTTCTAAAAGTTGTTCCAACCCCGGAGGTCCTAAAGTAACAATAGACATTACCTGTGTTTCTCCTCTGGAGAAAAGTCCAGCTCCGTGATTTCTTGGCAAAATCTCAACATCGGCCTCCAATCCTCTGATCTCTGTTAACCCTCTTCCGTCAACTCTTCTTTCGTTGTCTACTATTTCTCTTGTAACCTCGCCATCGATTGCCTTTTCAACTGTTTTTTTAATAGCAAATGTACGGTCATTTTTTTCAATTCCTTTATCAAATAAATAATCATTCAAACCAGTCTTAATTGCCGTAACTGAAGCTTTGCGTTCTTTCTTTGTTTTATAGTGTTCTTTATTAAATAATATTTTATTAACATTTTCTTTTAACCACTCGTTGGCAATGTTAATAAGTTTTGTTTTTTCTTCTCTAGCTTCGATTTCTGCTTCGCTTAATTTTTCTTCTACTTTCTTATCTTCGTCCACAACAATTTTATTTTTCATTTCTTTAATTAATTCCACAGCGCCTTGCAATTCTTTTTGCCCGGCTTTAATTGCCTCAAATATTTCTTGTTCTTTAGCCTCTTTTGCTCCGGCCTCAATCATAATTGTCTTCTGCTCTGTTCCAACTACGATTAAATCCAAATTGCTTTTTTCGCGCTCTTCATAGGTAGGGTTAAAAACAAATTTATCTTCAATTTTACCAACACGAATTCCGCCAATCGGTCCATCCCAATCAACACCGGAAATAGCCAAAGCCGCAGAAGCAGCAACAAGGCCAACGATGTCGTGATCGTTCTCTTTGTCAACCGACAAAACAGTTAACATAACTTGAACATCTTTTCTTGACTCCCCTGAAAACAACGGGCGAATAGATCGATCGATCATTCTACCGGCTAAAACAGCTTCGTCGGTTGGACGACCTTCGCGTTTTATCCAACGAGATCCTTTAATAATTCCGGCAGCATAAAGACGCTCCTCAATACTTACCATCAAAGGAAACCAGTCTATATCTTTTTCTTCTTTTGACTCTACAACTGTTGCTAGAACAACTGTTTCGCCGTACTGTACAGTTACGGCTGAATTTGCATGTTTGGCCAATTTACCTGTTTTAAAGGTAAGATCTCGACCAAGCCATTTGGTGGTAAACGATTGTTCACCATTCATTTTTCTCATAAATTTTGACTTGGTCTGGTAGATTTATTAAATAATAAACTACTACTGCAATCCCCATATTTTGGTAAATTTCTCTGTAAAATTTTTGGCCTATGCTAAGGCATAAGCAAAAAATTTTACATAGAAATTTCCTCAAAATCTGGAAATTTCGTTACATAGCTTATTATGTAACAAATCTATGGAATTACAGAACTATGAAAAATATATTTCACAGTGCTATTTATCTATAGACCAAGTTGTTTAAACTTTCAAGAGACGCGATTTATCGCGTCTCTTGAATATAATTTTATTTTTTATTATTTTCTTTCTTAGCCTTTTCTTCTAAAATAGCTTTTTCCTCTGCTTCAATGGCTCGTTGTTCTTCTATTTTTTTAGCGATTTTTAACTTTAACTTTTTAGCCAATTTAAACAAGCTGTCAGCGTTTTCTTTCATTAAATATTTTATTAATTTCTTTCTTTGCGAAATTTTTTTAAGAAGTCCTCTTCGAGAAGAAAAATCATGGTAATGTTTTTTCAAATGTTTTGCCAGTTCTTCAATTTCTTTGGTTAAAATAGCGATTTGAACTTCAGACGAACCGGTATCTCCTTTGTGGAGTTGAAACTCCTTAATAACTTTTTCCTTTTTTTTAGCATTTAACATAAATTATTCACAGGGTGCTGAGTAAAATTTATTTTTAGAAAATAAAATCTACCAAACAAACGTATTAAAGTATTATAACTCAATTTTTATTCCAGGCCCCATTGTTGAGCACATGGAAATATTTTTAATATAAATTCCTTTTGCTCCGGAGGGCTTAGCTTTATTTATCGCCGTTAAAAATACTTGATAATTTTCTAAAATATTTTTATCGTCAAGAGAAATTTTTCCGACTATTTGATGAATATTAGCGGTATCATCATTTTTAAAAGCAACCTTTCCTTTCTTTAACTCACCAATGGTTTTTTTCAAGTCAGTGGTAATAGTTTCATTTTTAGGAGAAGGCATAATTCCTTTTGGTCCTAAAACTTTTGCAATCGGAGCTAATTTTTTCATCATATCCGGAGTAGCAATCGCGATATCAAAATTTATTTTTTTAGTTTGTTTTATTTTTTGAATCTCTTCTTCTGTCCCAACAATATCCGCTCCGGCATCTTTGGCTTCTTTTTCTTTACTTGCATCCACAAAAGCAATAATCTTTTTTGGCTTGCTCACGGTGTGTGGTAACACTACTGTTCCCCGGACCTGTTGATCACCTTTTTTAACATCAATCCCTAAACGAAGATGAATTTCAATTGAAGAATCAAATTTTGTTTTTGAAAGTTCTTTGGTTAATTTTACAGCCTCCTCAATAGGGTAGGCTTTATTTTTGTCGACTACTGTTGTAGCTTTTACTTCTTTTTTTTCTTTTTTCATAATGTTTTATTCGTGGTACTAACGATGAAAATAAAATCCACCTCCCACAATTTAATTAATAATTTTAATCAACAACTTCTACCCCCATTTGTCTGGCGGTTCCGGCCATAATTTTCATGGCTGCGTCAATGTCGTTAGCATTCAAATCAGGCATTTTCTTTTCAGCGATTTCTTTTAATTGAGCTTTGGTTATTTCCCCAACTTTATCGGTCAAAGGTTTCCCTGATCCTTTTTTTAAATTAATCGCTTTTTTGATTAAAGCTGAAGCCGGAGAAACTTTTAAAATAAAATCATAACTCCTGTCTTCATAAACAGAAATTTCACAAGGCACAACATCTCCGCCCCTATCCTGAGTAGCAGCGTTAAACTTTTGACAAAACTCAGCAATATTCAAACCGTGTTGACCCAAGGCCGGACCAACCGGAGGAGCCGGATTAGCTTTCCCTGCTGGAATTTGTAATTTAATAATTGTTTTTACTTTTTTAGCCATACTGTTTAATGATTAATTTTAATTATATTTTCTTAACCTGCAGAGAATCTAACTCTACCGGGGTCTCCCTCCCGAACATCGATACCATGACTTTAATTTTTCCTCGGTCTTCGTCTATCTCTGAAACTTTTCCTTCAAAACCTTTAAAAGGTCCGTCTATAATTTTTACAACTGCTCCGGCAGTAAAATCAATCTTGAACTTTGGCTCTTCCACTCCCATTCTTTTTTGTAAGCCTTCAATTTCCTGCTGTGAAATCGGTACCGGTGTAATTCCTGAACCAATAAATCCAGTCACATTCGGAGTGTTTCTAACAACGTACCAAGATTCATCTGTTACGGTCATTTCAACTAAAACATAACCTGGGAAAATCTTTTCTGTAATTACTTTTCTTTTACCGTTTTTTATTTTTATTTTCTTTTCTGTTGGAATTAAAATATTAAAAATCTTATCTTCCATGCCAAGAGATTCAATACGCTGCCTTAAATTATAAGCAACATTTTCTTCATAACCGGAATAAGTATGAATTACATACCAACGTCTACCTTGAGAAATTTGTTTAGCCATATATTAGCTTTTTTATTAATTAAAAGTAGAAATTATCTTTTTAACTACTTGAGAAAAACCAAAATCTAAACTACCTAAAAAAGCAGCTACAAAAAGACTGATAAGAACCACAACCCATGTTAATTTAATGGTTGTTTCTTTAGTTGGCCAAGTAACCTTCCGCATCTCAGAATAAGACGCTTTAACATAATTTACTAATTTATTATTCGTAATAATCATAAATTTTTGTATTTTAAAATAGACCCTTTGCAGGTCTATTTAAGAGTTATCTATATTATATATAAAATAAAAAAATAGTCAAGAAAAATAGGGTAATGTGCCTAAAACATTTTTTATTTAATTTATTATTTATTCAAACAATTGATAAACAAAAAAATACACTAAAAAGTGTACTTATTTATTATGTTTGCCCTAGTGTCCGGACTCTAATCAATCGGTTTCATATATTTTCCCTTTACTTCACTATTGTAGCAATTAAAAACCCCACTGAATTCTGCTCAGCGGGGTTAACATTCTAAAAGTATATATAATCCTTTTGGATCAAATATTTTAATCTTATCTTGTTTTTTAATTCATTAGGCTATTTGCCAACTTAACTCTTCTCCCCCTCGAAAAATTGGAATACCTTCGTATTCATAAGGAACGCGCCAGGTTTCTTTTTTTACGGTTAAAGTCTCCTGGCTTAGTGGTATGCCATAAAATTGTGGCCCAAATACAGAATGAAAATCTTCAAACTTGTCCAATGCACCCTCTTTTTCAAAAGTTTCAAGTTGTTGCGGTATTTCAACAGGCGCAGAAAAAATTCCTGCCCTTGGACTCTTCCCTTTTAACAACTTAAGTGACTTCCAAAAAATTGGATGTGGAGCACTGTCTCCTCCATAAAAATTATATGGCTTTCCACTTACCATAGCCTTTCTGATAGCTAATCTATCTTGATCCAACTTGGCAATTGGCAAACAATAATTCAAAGGATTAATTACATTACCATCAGCATCACACACATCACTATAAGTAAGCACTGGATGATGTGAGGTAATAGTGGCTGCTACATTACAACCCATACCATACAATATTTCAACTGTTTTAACCATCTCTTTAGTTGTAATATGTTCAGCAACAATTTTCAAACCTGGGAAATCAGTTGCAAGTTGAACAAAAAATTGAATTGCGGCCTCTTCTCGATATAACATTGGGATTTCTTTTCCGCTGGCAAAATTCAAAATAGCTTCCCAGTGAACAGAAACAATCATTCCCAAAGATTCAGCTTTAGCAAATACCGGATAATACTTTTTCATATCCAGGAGAGAGACACCGTCTTTGGAATTAGTGGATGTTCCACCAGGAATCCATTTTAAAACTCGAGCACCTGCCAAAAAAGATTCTTCAACTATTTCAGGCGTAGTTTTGTTTACCAGCATGATAGACATAATAGGGTTGAAACCTTTATGAGCATGAACTAGAATCTCTCTTCTATAACGAACTACGTCATCTGCTTCTGTTACAAAAGTATTACCGAAAGGCACTGCGCCTTGAAAAGCAATAGATGTAAAAGGCAAAACATTAATCAACATTGGCCCTGTCCGAAAATGTATATGCATATTATAAGGTTTTCTATAAGTCTTTATCATTATCTACCTCCTACCTGTCACGAAAAATATACTTTCCGCAATCAATTATTGGCTTTACTTGCGATGGTCGCACTATAGATAGACGAGCAAAGGCGATTCCACTGGCATCAACACTATGCGCTAACTCTACCTCGCTCTTATTAGAAACTGCTCCGCATATAATCGGAATACTGATTCCAGCTCGCCTAGCTCTATTAGTCCAATTTACTGCTAGAAAAAAATTTTCTCTTCCTGAATATCCTCCGCCACCATATTTTTTTAATGGTGATTCAAGTCCAAATTTTTTTTCCCAATTTACTATACTAGGATACTCCCCATACGGCAAAGTATTAGGAATTTCAATTGCGTCACAATTTCCACCATCAATAATTTTCTGAACGGCTTCAATAGGAGTCAAAACATTAATCTTAACGCTAATTGGAATATTTAGACGAGCTAAAACTTTTAAACGATCATCTGTTTCATGTATAAAGCTAGTTAAATCACCTTTTATGTTTGGACAGGAAATATTTAACTGGATTCCAATTTTAGTTTTAAAATCTTCAATATTTTCCAAAAGCAATCTTACAAATTCTTCATCCTCTTTTAATCGCTCCTCTTTAGTTGCTCGAGTAGCCATATAAGAGATAAAGAATGGTTGTTTAATTTCTTGCCAACGCCCCGTTCTAAGCAGAGTCTCAAATCCAGGTCCGCTTAACCCAACAGCGTTTAAAACTTCGCCTTTTCTCCAATTAACCTTAATACAATCGGGAAATAACTTTACTGGTTGCAATGTCTGCGGATTAAGTTCCAAATTACCTTGTTCTTTCTCTTTTTCTCCCATCCGCGAATCGATTGTTGTAGTTTTTGAAATAAAAGTAGACCCTGTAAAATCAAATCCTGAAAGTTTTTTCTTCAAACTGTGAAATGGTTCCCACCCCTCACCAAAATTATTCAAAGTGCCTGAAGCCGAAAAAACATTACCAAAATCAATCCCTCTAAGTTTCATGCTAATCTCCTTTGTATGATTTTAAAAATTGAAAATAAAATAAATTGTAATGTTCAAACTTAAATAAAATTAACCTGATAAAAAAAGTTAATTTTATTTAAGTTTACATTTTTCACCTTAAAAGTCAATAATAATAGGTTTAGCGGTTCTAAACTTTATAACTATAAAAAGTACAAGCAAGCATTTGGCTTTAAATCAAGAAAAAAAGCCGCTGGTAAACCAACGGCTTGTTATTGTTATTAAAGAACGAGAATTTTATTAATAATAAATCATCTCTCCATTGCCAAATTTTGATTTAATGGTAACGGTGTGCTCTTTTCTTTCGGTGATTTGTCCGGCAACTCTTGCCCGGATGCCATATTTTTCAGCCAAGGCAAGCATTATTCCTTCATCTTTCTTATCAACTACCGCTAATGCACCCTGTCCCCCGTTCCAGGTTTTATAACATTCCTGAGGTTCCATTTCCCTCCAATTAGCGCATTTTTTCATTATATCGGGCGGGTCAAATAAATCCGAAAGTTCAGCCGACAAACAAAGGGGCTTAAGTATATCTTCACCCAGTTTTGATTCAAACGCACCTCCTGAAAGATGAACAATCAAATGCATTTTAACAAGAGAATCAAATTCTGGCTCATTGAGCCATCCATGAGCCTCATTGAACATGCGATCATATTGCTTTGATGGAGTTGCACAAGCAATGATATCTTCTTTTGCTTGAGAATTTTGCCACCACATACGTCCTCTATGATTGGCTAATCCTCTGCGCACACTACTGATGCCGTTACTGCGAAAATAATCAGCAAAGACAATAATGCTTTGTTCGGGAGCAAGCGTGTCACCCAAGATCATTTTATTTGGATGATAGACTCCCAACATTGTGCCGGCCCAATTAAACATAAGCTTTGCTTGTTCATCTTCAGATCCAACACATTTGCCAAGCTCAGCGGTCTCACCGGTCAAAACAACATATCCATGTTCTTTAGCAACGGTTCCTAGGCCAGCCATAACATTCTGACAAAGTTGATAGGTTTCAGAGCCAATCTCTCCAAGAGTTCTGACATCAAAAACATTGAGAAACACCAATGGCAACCCACCCCAACGGGTAATGTCCATTGCTGTCATGGCTATCACATCATTGGCGCTGGTCTCCGCTTTTCCTGACGCAACAATGATCACAACTTTTGTACCAATACCGTCTACTGTTCCAGTGTTAATGCATCCTTTTGGAAGATTTTGCCAGGTAAATCCTCTCGGGCCTCTGAACATTCCTTTGGAAAGATCATGCACTTTCACAAACGGAGAAATATCATAAGTAGATCTGGCAATTAATCCTGCAAGCTTACTAAAAGCATCTCCCACGTCAATATCAACACCGTCTTCTTTGTACTTATCAGTCATTCTTTTTCCTCCTGTGAAAAGTTGTGGTCCTTGTTGGAATAATATTCAACAAGGACCAATTTTAATTTACTCAGCTTTTATACACCAATCGTATGCATTTTGGAACATTTTCATCCAAGGCGACACACCAATTTGGCGTAATTCTTCTTTCATTTCTTCCGGTAACCAATGACATTGCCAAGGCAGAAAGCATCTTTCCGGATGAGGCATCATTGCCAGATGACGACCGTCTTCTGTACAAATGGCTGTCAATCCGTTCGCAGATCCGTTCGGATTAAACGGGTAATCTTCAGTTATTTTATTGTTGTCATTAACATAGGCAACAGGTAGTTGGAGATTAGTTGCTGCCTCTTTAAAAACATCCTTGTTTGGAAAAACAAGTTGTCCTTCACTATGGTCAACATGAATACCAAATATCATATCTTCCATGCCACTGAGCATAATTGAAGAGCTTTCCAGCACTTTAACTGTTGACCAGCGAGATTCAAAACGACCGGATTTATTTTTAACAAATCGCGGTTGGTCCTCCGGCGCAATTCCTTGCCATGGAACCCAGCCAATGAGTGCAAACAACTGACAACCGTTACACACACCTAATGAAAAAGTATCGGGGCGAGTATAAAATTCATTAAACATCGCCTTTAACTTTTCATTAAACATGATCGTTGCTGCCCAGCCTTTAGCGCTTTCTGGGACATCAGCGTAGGAAAAACCTCCAACTGCAGCCAGACCGCGAAATTGTTCTAAATTAATCCGGTCTTCAAGCAGATCGGTCATGGTCACATCCCATGGCTCAAACCCGGCTTGATAAAACGCCGAGGCCATCTCGCGATCGGAGTTACTGCCTTCGTCACGCAAAATTGCTACTTTGGGTTTATCGTTCATCAGAAGAATTTCCGATGATGTTTTTTGAGGTGTAAAACTCAAATTATAACTCGGTCCTTTGCGATCATAAATATTTTCCTTTTCTTCATTTGCGCAGTCCGGGTTCATCTGTTGTTTTTCAAGTTGATAGCTACTTTCTTCCCACCACGAACGCAACACTCTCATGTCTTTCCACAGGACAAAACCGGAATCAGAAAAAATCGTTATGAGTTTTTCTTTCTTGGTATGTCCAATTTCAATACATGGAACCCTGTGATTATCAAAAGTTTCTTGAACCAATTTTACCTGTTCACTAGCAACTTCAATAATCAACCCAAGCTCTTCGGAAAAAAGTGTTGCCAGAACATCGTCTGTTTTTGCTACATCTATTGCGAATCCGCAATTTCCAGCAAAAGCCATCTCCAGAACAGTGGTTATAAATCCACCATCACTTCGATCGTGACCGGCAAGAATAATATCTCTGCCAATCAGTTCCTGTGTTGCTTGAAATGCTCGTTTGATAAGATCCGGATCATCCATGTCCGGAGATTCGTTGCCGATTTGCTTATGAACCTGCGCTAAAGCAGATCCGCCCAATCGATTTTTTCCATTACTAAGATCAATAAAAAGTATTCGACTTTCGCCCGGTCTTTTAATATCCGGGGTAACAACTTTGTTGATATCCAACATAGTTGCGTATGTTGAAAGTACAAGTTGTCGCGGAGATTTAACAGTCTCTTTACCAACGCGGGTCGCCATTGACAAACTATCTTTACCGCCGTCAACTGCAACGCCAAGTTTTTTCATACAGCCACGCATTGCATCAACCGCATCATAAAGCGCCGCTCCCTCACCTGGGAGTTTTGGCGCCCACATCCAGTTAGCGGAACATTTTACACTGTCTAAGTCATCGATTTTTGCCCAAACCAGATTTGTCAAAGCTTCACCAACGGCCATACGCGCACCTGCTTTCGGATCAACCAACATTTTATTTGGTTGTTCGCCAATTGCAGTGGCTGCGCCACTTTTTACAAAATGGCTTTGCGCAATCACAGCCACGTCAGCAACCGAAAGCTGCAAAGGACCGCAACATTGTTGCTGAGCAACCAGTCCGGTCACAGCTCGGTCAACTTTGTTAGTTAAAAAACGCTTTGAACCAACAGACATAAGACGTAAAACATCGCGAAGCGCATCTTTCACAGTCAATTCTTCTGGCAAAACTAATGGTTTAAGGTGCGGATCAACATGAACAGCTTCAAATGTTTTTTGAGGAATATCCCCTAAAACAACGTCCAGTTCAACATCAACCGGGGTTGAGCCATCTTGTTCGTCACGAACAACAAAGCGCATGTCACCGGTTACTTCACCCAACACTTCACAGTTGACTTTTTCACGATTACAGATCGCTTGAAAACGCTCAATATTCTCAGGGCAAATCAGAAAACCGTTTCGCTCCTGATACTCAGCTACATAAATCTCAAGCACCGACATAGTTGGATCACCAACATTAATTCTGCGAATTTCAATCCAACCACCTGATTTTTCAACCAGTTCTTTTAAGACATTGCCTGGACCACCGGCACCCTGATCATGAATGACATCAATTAAAGTTTTATCACCCATTTCATTGCAAGCGCGAATAACTCGATTCATCTTCTGCTCCATTTCAGCATTACCACGCTGAACAGCGTTAAAATCAAGATCTTCAACGTTGTCACCTTGTAACATACTCGATGCCGCGCCACCGCCAAAGCCAACTCGATAGGCCGGTCCGCCTACTTGAACGATAAGCATTCCTTTTTCTTGTTCTTCTTTTTCAATGTGTCGATCATCAATCTGACCGATTCCGCCGGTGAACATGATGGGTTTTAAAAATCCCCATCGTTCATTGTTTGGAAAACGCATATCAAAAGAATGAGTAAAGCCTTGAATAACCGGTTCACCAAATTTGTTGCCATAGTCGGAGGCACCGTTACTGGCTTCAATTTCAATCTGCAGGGCGCTTGCCAAATTCGACGGATATTCAAGCCGTTCTTCCCAAGGAAGATCGTATCCGGAAATATGCAAATTCGCCACGCAATATCCAGCAGTTCCGGCAACTACAAATCCGCCTTTTCCTGTTCCCTGAATATCACGAATTCTTCCACCTGTTCCGGTTTCAGCTCCAGGTTTAGGAGCCACGCCGGTTGGAAAATTATGAGTTTCCGCGGTAAAAAGAATATGATAAGTTGGATAACTGCTTTCAAACTTGGATGGATAGCCAGGATTTTCCGGTATAATTGTATTAATTGGTCTGCCGTAAATCCCGCTGGAGTTATCCGTGTAAGCAATAATGCTATTTTCTTCCTTTCCCGCGAGAGTTGATTGGACGATCTCTAAAAGAGTTTCGTCCATTTCTTCATCGTTAATCACATGCTTGCCTCTGAAATAACCATGCCGTGAATGTTCACAGTTGGCATTATTCAGATCCATGATCTCTACAATCGTTGGGTTACGCTCATGCTTACCTACAAAGTAATCGTAGTAAAAATTACGATCCCGCGAATCCATGGAGATACCAGGGATACTCTCGAGAAGATCTGCTCCACCATCAATAAGTTCCACATCGTACACAGATTCGGGTTCAATACCGGTATCAAAAGTTGAAAGCGATTCAAGATAATGACATTCTGTCATCCTGTCGTGATGAGAATCAATAAACTCTTGTCTGTTCACATCGTTATCAACAAAATATCTCCTCGATCGCTCAACGCGAGTAACTTTGTCCAAGCCGGTTGCATGACAAATTGAAACCATATTGGACGACCAAGCCGTTTCAAAGTTAAGCCGAGGTCCAACCTCAGCTACTACCTCATCTGCTATACCTGGTTTCTCTGTAACAGTTTCAGCAATAAAGCCATCTGCAAATAAAAGTTTTAATTGACCTAATTCTGCATCGGTCAAAGTTTCTGTGTGCTCCACATTGAAGCAAAATTCCATGCCATCAATCATGCGGTAAAACTGTTTAACTTTTTTCTTCATCTTCGTTCTCCTTTGTTTGAGTTTTTCTTTAATTTAAAAGCCAAAAATTACATTACAATCTATTTTCTCCTTAAATTGTCAAAGTTCAAAAATCAAAAAAGACAGCCTATTTCCTAGGTTGTCCCTCCTCTTTTGTTTCCTGTTTTATAGCAATAAATATAGAAAAAGTCAATACAAGCTTTATCTTTCAACTATAACTTTATAATCATTATCTCCACTAGATATTATTTTAATGTCTCCGTTGTGATCTGTGCGGAATATTTCTGCGTTTAATTTTTCTAAACGCTTTAAAACTCTTCTTGAGGGGTGGCCGTATTTGTTGTCTTCTCCAACCGAGACAATGGCGATTTCCGGAGAAACTACTTTTAGAAATTCTTGGCTACTGGAATCAGCCGCGCCTTGGTGGCCTACTTTTAAAATGTCTGCTTTTAAATCTAAACTTTCTTTTAGTAAAATTTGTTCTACTTCTTGCTCGGCATCTGCCATAAATAAAAAAGAATCTTTTTTATAATCCATTCTTACAACCAAAGAGGTATTATTTAAATTTAAAACTTCTTTTCCTCGCAAATCTTCGTTTGGAAATAAAAATTTTAAATTTAAATCTTGTTCCAAATTTATTTCTTGATTTTTATTAATCACAATTTTTGGAACATTGTGTTCTTCAATTTTTTGCAGCAACTCAACATAAAAATCAGACGGATACATAACTCCGCTGTAATAAATTTTTTCAACTTTGTATTTTTGCAAAACTTCTATGATGCCGGTGATGTGATCAGCATGCGGATGAGTGATAATTATCATATCAATTGTTCGATCGTAAAAAGGCATTGCTTTACTTAACTTCTGAATAACGCTTTTATCCGGACCGCCATCAATTAAAATGTCCTGTCCAAAAGGAGTTTGGATTAAGCAAGAATCTCCTTGTCCAACATCAAAAAATGTCACTCTTAGTTTATCGCTATTTTCTTGAGTTGAAAAAATATTAAATCCAAAAAATCCCGCTAAAAAAATAATCAGTGAAAAAATTTGAACTTTTTGTTGTTTAGTTAGAAGCATAAAATTACTCCATCATTATTTCAAAATCTTGCTTCTTTTTTATTTTATAAACTGCAAAAATTAAAATTGCGTAAACTCCGAATATCCAGAAAAGATTAATTTCTTCTACTTGAAAACTACTGAATTTTAATGAAGAAATCGCTAAAACTATTTTAAGCACAATATTTAAAATTGCCCAAACTAAATATCCAATAAAAATTGAAACACTCGACCAAAAAAATCCTGTGAATATAATCAACATCCCTAAAATAAAAATAATCGGCAATAACGGAATAATAATCAGATTAATAGGAAGAGCCAAAAGCGGAATAATTTCAAAATAATAAACCGAAAGTGGCAGAGTGACGATTTGGGCAGATAAAGTGACGAGTAAAATTTTCTTTAAATCCCAAAAGTCCGGAACTTTACGAAACCAAAAAGAAAAAATCGGAGTTAAATAAATAATACCCAAAACAGCTAAAAAAGAAAGCTGGAAACCAATGTCGCTTAATAAAAATAAAGGATTAACTAAAAGCAAAATAGCGGCTGCGAAAAAAATTACAGAAATTACATTTCGAGCTCGCCCTAAATGTTGCGCCCATAAAACTAAACTAATCATAATTCCGGCTCGCACAGCCGAAGCCGGATAAGCAATCATTGTAATGTAAAGCCACAAAAAAATTATAGTAGCGTAAAAAGCTTGTTGACGCCAAAGTCCGACACGAATTAAACCGATCATTAAAATAATACTTATTATAACCAAATGCATTCCGGATATCGCCACAATATGACTTATGCCAGCTATTGAAAAACGCCCTCTCCATTCTTGGGGAATTTCTTTTTTATACCCCAAAAGCATAGCTCCTAAAATTTCCGCTTCCGGGGAAGGAACGTTTTTGTTAATTATCTCTTTTCCATTTTGCTTGAATTTTAAAATTTGCGAGTATACCGTATTGCCTGACACGGAAGATAAAACTTCAATTTTTGGATAATAGCAAATATAGTTTATTTTATTCTTTGTTAAATATCGACCATAAGAGCTTTCCAAGTCAATTGCTTTTGGCTTACAGTTTATTTTTAAACTCTCCCCAAAAAAATATTTTGGATAGCTATTGACCCTAACCAGAGCTCTTCTGCCTATCTCATCTTGAACAACTAAATTTTGATAATCATTTCTATCTTCTACTTCTTCTATAATAATTCCGTTAAAAATTATTTTTTCTTCTACATTTATTTCTTTTGGTCTGGAAAAATCAAAGCGCAATATTCCAGCTAAAAAGAAAAGTAAAAAAAATAACAAAAATCTTTTTTTATTTTTTAAAAACAGGGTAACAACTGTTAAAATAAATATTGTATAAACAATAAAAAAAGGTACTGCTAAAAATTCTGAAAAAGCAATACCGAGAATAAAAGAAATAGAAGAAAATAACAATATTTTTGATTTACTCATACTTAGCCCTTATTAAGACTTGAGAAATAATCCCAAGCATTATCATACTTACTACAAGTGAACTACCACCATAACTGAGAAGCGGTAAAGGCAATCCGACAACAGGAGCGATACTCATATTCATAGCGATGTTTAAAACAATCTGAGAAATAAAATAAATCAAAATACCAACCACTAAAAAAACAGCAAAATCTCCTTTTATTGATTTTATTTTTCTTACTACTCTAAAAAATAAAAATCCATATAAAAATAAAACTAAGCTTGCTCCTAAAAAACCCAAAGCCTCGGCCAAGCTGGAAAAGATAAAATCAGTGTGAGCCTCCGGCAAAAAATTAAGCTGGCTCTGGCTTCCCAAAGAAATTCCTCTGCCAAATATTTGTCCGGAGCCAATCGCAATAGTTGATTGAATAACGTTATAGCCTATTCCGAGTGAGTCAGAAGCCGGATTTAAAAAAGTGGCTATCCTGGCTTTTTGATAATCTTTAAAACCAAAAAACCAAGCCAAAATAAAAACAACAAGCAAAATCACTCCAATGATAGCCAGATGTTTTTTCTTAATTCCGCTAACCAAAACCATTCCCAACCAAATCATAAACAAAACTATGGCTGAACCAAGGTCGGGCTGAAACATTACTAATAAAAAAGAAGGTGCAAATAAAACACTGCTTAAAATAATTGTTTGAAATCTTTTAATCTCATAAGCGCGATAGGCAAAAAAACGAGCTAACACCAGAATCAAAAATATCTTCGTAAGCTCCACGGGCTGAAATTGAAATCCTGGCAAAGCAAACCAACCCTTGGTTCCTCTGATAGTTTCTCCAACAAATAACACTGCGAAAAGTAATCCTAAGGCAAATAAATAAAACCAATAACTATAAGTTTTTAAAATTTTATAGTTAAAATTACTAAAAATAAAAAACAAGGCCACTCCGATACAAGCAAAGATTAACTGCTTTTTAAAAAACAAAAAACCATTATCCTGAGCCAAATCAAGACTGTAGATCATCACTAAACCAAACAATAATAAAATAAGGGTTATTGTAAATAACCCCCACTCAATAAAACCTAAATTTTTAATTTTAATCATTACTGTTTGTTTAAATAATTACTTAGGTAGCCCGACAGTATCATTCTCTCGCATAATAAAATTTTTGTCCATAATATTTATCTCCGGGATAATCTCAATCCGCGATGGCCGAGAAATAGCTCCATGCCAACGAAGCTCAACTTCTCTTTTTTCTTGTGGTAAAAAACTATCTATTTGAAAAAAGTTAGCACTCGTAATAACCGGCCCAACATAAGTAACTACAAAAAAACCAACTTCATAGTAACCATAGATTGTTTTGTTCTCAGCAGTAAATCTAATAGCGCTCATTGGTCCCTCACTTTGAACCCCAAGATCACTTGCGTTTAAAAATTTCTCGTCTGTAATGCTAAAATTAACATGCTCTTTTATTTTGTTTAAAAAATCCTCCAGATCCCCGGCTCTGATTCTTTCCCATTTTACGCCAGAGATAACAAGTCGAGGACGTGCAATTTTTGTAGGACTTTCAATATTAAAACTTCCAAAAAATTTTTCATCTCCAGGTAAAATAAAAGTTTTGCTTTTCTCGGTTTTTTGATTATTATATACAAAATAATATTCCAGTTCTGTTGCCACCCATTTATTTATATTGGGATTTTTTGCCTTGGCAATAAAGCTATATTTATTATTCCCTAAATTTATGGAGTCTATTTCTATAATCTTAATATTCTGCGGAGCGTTTTTTCTTTGATAACTAACATAATCAATATTATAAATACCGAGCTGATGAATCATCTTCTCAAACTGAACCGAGCCAACAGAATAATACTCCACCAATTTTACAAAAGAAAAACTAACCAACAAAATATTTAAAACAAACAAACCAAAAACCGCTAATTTTTTAATAAAAATCTTATGCGTAACAATCCAATACCCAACTTTCAATTTAAAATCACTCAGCAAATAAGCCATAAAAAATAAAAAAATAATTCAAACAACTTTTGACTAATTACAGTATACCAAATTTTTTAAAAAAATAAAAATCCCACTAAAACAATAACGGGATTTTTGTTCTTTTTTAGTAAATTTATTATAATCTTATTTGATTATTTTTTTACAGAAAATAATCTGCTGTTAAAACCGTGGGCGTAATTTCCAAATTTTATTCCGTAAGTTTTTCCCCAAAGATCAATATTTACCCACTCGCCTTTGTCAGTCTTAATTCTCAAATACTGATGCGGAGAAATATAATAAACCAGAGTCCATTTTAATTTTATATCTTCTTCGCTAAAAAAACCACTTTTGATAAGCAAAATTCTTAACAAATAATTTAAAGTATTACAATGAAGGAAACCTGACCTATTCCAAATCTTGTTCAAATTAGACTCAAATAGATTAAATAATTTTAAATAAGTTTCTATCCTATATCCTCGATATTTTTCAGATAAAATATCATAAGCCTGCTTTAGACATTCTTCTTTGTTTGTTAAATTCTTCAAATCACTAATAACAACCGTCATACCTTCCGGCAGACTCTCAGGGATTTTACCTTTTCTAAAAAAATCTGGGGTCATAAAATTATTTATTCTCATCTTGTTTTTTTACACTTTTATCGGCCAAAGCACGAACTATTTCCAGAAGTTGTTTTTGGAAATTTTTATCATATCTGATATCAGCGTGTCCACCATCGTAAGTTTCCATTTCTCCGTCTTCGTTTTCTCTTTTAGACATTATAGTATAAACTCCATCAACCAATACTTTATGCTCATCACCGCTTCGGTCAACCAGTTTTTTTGATATTTCTTTTTGAACAGCATCACTATCAAAAACTTTGCTATTAACATGATTTACCAGAGAAATTCCAATCCCCAGCTCGTGAAGTCCGGCAATCATATCTGTTATGTCAGCTTCCGACATTTCCTTTATTTCTTTAACAGACTGAAGTAAATTTTTTTTCCAAAATTTTCTAAAATCCGCCTTACCTGTTGCGACTTGCTCTTGTTGTTCTTCTGGTCTTTCTCTATTTTGCTTGGCGTGATCTATGCCAAATCTTTTCGCTAATTTAAAAAAAGAATCCTTGCCCATCATCCCGGCAGGCTCCATGAGTGTTATATTTCTAAACTTTTCTGGAGCAAGATAAGCAGCCGTCGCCAACACTGCTCCTCCCTCTGACGCACCAACAGCATCGACCTGATTGTAACCAGACTTTTTAATTGCTTCGATTACTGCAAAGGCTTTCTGTAATTGCAGAGCTGAAAACTCTCCTTCGAATTTATTTTTTGCAAAGTCTTTATCGATTCTTTCTTCTCTTGGTTGGTCAAAAGAAATAACGTCATTATCTTGTGATAACACATCCAAAAGCGGACTAGTGGATTCACTTGTTTCTCCCCATCCCGGAATATATAAAATAGGCAAACTTCCTTCTCTTTTTTCTCCTTTTGCCTCAATCCTAATAATTTCTTCAGGTTTTAAAATATCTTTTAAAATCTCAAAGGGTTTTTCTTGATTATCAGCTTCTTCCGGCACTTCCGGAATATTAGATGGACATTGTTCAAATTTATTCATATGGTTGTACGTTTCGCGAATTCAATCGCTTAATTATAAATTAATTATTTATCATAAAAATCTTCTTTATAAATAATAAACTTTCCCTGCTCATCTAGTCTTTTATTAACATTTCTCTGATAATCCAATAAGGGGACCACAGAATCAGCAATTTTGATTGTCTTTTGATAAGTCTCTTCATCTCCAAATGCTTTAGCTGTATCGGCAAAACCGTAAAGATGGTAAGTTAATTTCATCAACGTTTCTTTGTAGTTTTTTTGATTTACCTCATCGGTCATGTTGACATTTTGCATTTTTTCTTGTAAATCTTCAATGAATTTTTTTACTTCACTTAAATATAGAGTAACATTATCTACTGATTTTTCAAATAACAACCCCCTGGAATAGCTAAGAGCAATATGATTTGGTAATGTATATTTAGAATCTACCGTAGAGAAATTATTGCTATATTTATCTTTTTTAAAATCATAATACTGAACAAAAACTTGATCATTATTTTTAAAATATCTTTTTTTATTTCCTTCGGGGTATATTATTTCTTTAATTAAATAAACGTCAGATTTAAATAGATTATCGATTGAATAATCATCACCAGAAGTAACACCTAATTCTGTTTTGGATATTTTTTTTCTAAATTTTGTATCTTTTAATTTATCTTTTATAACCCTTAAATAATGTTCTTGACCAGCGTTTCGTCCAGCGAAATTTCTTGCTTCAAATAAAATTGTTTCAGCTTTAAAAGGCATTTCTTCTTCAAAAACATCATCAAACATTTCTTCTTTTTCTTCGTCTGAAAACCCATACTCTTTTTCACTGAGCTTTTTAGGATCTATTTTTTCTCCAATTATTAACTCTTCTTTATTACTAAAATTAGTAGAAAAGACTTCACCATTTTTTATATAATAAGTTGGTAATTTAAGTTTATTCGCTAATGCAAAAAATTCTTTATCAGATATTGTAGTTGTGCTATCTTCTCTGTCAGCAGTTAAATACATTCCAGCCACTCCTGGATTTGATACGACAAACTCATTATATCCTGTCCCTCCTGCAGATGCCGTGTCTCCAGCAATACTTTTTTTAATATTTTCAAAATTTAACCCTCCAGCTCTATGTGTACGGGTGTTAGCATCCTTTGCTACTGTGCCGGTGTCTCTAGAATATGCGGCATCTACTCTGCCGCGTGATAAGAGTAATCCCATTTGTTCCCACATATCATCGGCGTCATCGCCAACTTGAATAACTGATGTAGAGCTAGTTGGTTCAAGAGATAAAAATATTTTTAGTTTTGATTCAAATGAAGCCTTTTCCTTAATTAATGAATTACCTTCGGGGGACCATCGATGTTTTATTCCATGTACAAAATAGCCATTATATTCTGACATGATATTTTCTACTTGGCGCCCCTCCTCTTCCTTTTCTAGTCTCTCTAATTCAATGGCACCTTCTTCTTCTGTATATTTTTCAAAATCACCAATATGATTATCATAGAATATTTGCACTTTAGCTTTTAACTCTTGGAGATTTTGTTTTACTTCCAACTGTTCACTCAATAGAGCTTTTTGCTGCAGCATTTCTTGTACTTCTTGTTGAAATTCTTCAAATTTTGGCTCTTTTTCATTAAGAGTTTCTTCTAATTTCTTTATCTCAAAGTACCTAAAAACTTGAGAAAATAAAGAACTGCTCTTGCTACTAATATTTTTTTCTAAAATTTGTACCTCATTTTGTATAATATCAAGCATTGTCTTTTTTTCTTCAAGTTGCCTAAGTATGAAAAAAATTTGCTCTCTGATTTTTTCCTTATTAGAAAAAAAATTACTTCTAATTTCTTTAATTTCAGAAGCAGTCCTTAATCTTTCTTTTGAATAATATTTTTTTGTGTATTTTCGTAACTCATTATTACCGACTCTAGCATCATTACTTATTACACTGCTTTTTGCCTCAACCTTAATAATTTCTTCAGGTTTTAAAATCTTAGATGGTTGTTCTTGATTGTTATTTTTTTCTGACACTTCAGGAACGTCAGGAATCTCCATTTCAAATTTGTTCATATAATTTTATTGTTTATATGTATTTTTTGCAAATTAATACTTAACTTTCCTCCCATTATTAAATATTTTATCAAACAACTCGTATTTGCCTGTTTTGGTTAGAGTGTTCATAAAAATCGATCTCATTTGTTTGGTGGCGAGCAGTCTTTTGGCTGGTTTTAGGTTTAAAATAATACCTAAAAATCTTCTCAACATTTCATGAGTCCATAAGGTATAGTTATCAAAAAGCAAATTTTGCACTTCTCCTTTATCTATTGCGCCTACTATATATCTTTCAAAAGTGTCGATTGGGATAAAGTTTAGTTTTTCTCTTCTTTCCATTTTTATATTTTCAAATGAACAAAACCTAGCGCAAACCCCGCAACCGATACATCTTTGCTTATCTATTTCTATGTAAAATTTATTATTATTACTCTTTAACTTAATAGCTTCAACCGGACATTTCTTAACACAAATATTACAGCCCGTGCATTTGTCATTACTAGGATTGGAAATAAAATTACTCTCTATTTTTGGATTATAACCCAACCGCCTGTAAGCACTAAGACCATCGCAACAGCATGAGCAACAATTACAAATCCAGTTAACATCGTTTTGAATATTGTCCCCAAGTTGAACCAAACCCAAACCTTTACACTCTTTGAGAATTTTTAAACCTTCTTCATTGCTGATTTTTTCTGCTATACCATGCTTTGCCAAACTTTCAGCCGCTTTATTCAAAGTTAAACAAACTTTTTGCGGATTATCACAGGCTGTGCCCAAATGTTCTTTCTTGTGCCGACAATAACAATTGCTGACTGTCACGAAACTGGCTTCTTTAATAATTTTAGAAGCCCTTTCAAAGTCCAAAACAATAGTCTTATCTTTTTTTTGAATAACTTCTTCGTGGACAAAAATTCTATCCAATGGAGGGTTTATTGTAAAAACTTTTTTAATATAATCTTCTTCCGTATTTATGTATTGATAAAAAAGTTCACTTAAAATTTGGTGATCAAATTTGCCGTCGGTTCGCATAATCGCGAACTCAAAAAATCCGGCCATAGTCGGAGTCACTATAAAAGCTCTGATTTTTTTATTTGAAAAATCAAATAGAATTCCTTTCCCGGCCAACTTATTTAAAATCTCCTCGGTTTCACCTTCCTTCTTCTTCCACAGTTTAGCTGCTTTTTCTATTGTAAAAAAATTCATCGGCAAAACAGACACCAGACCTGCTTCTTCTTTTGTAAAAAATACCTTTAATATTTTATACAAACTCTCAGATTCCGGCGCTCCTTGCGGTGCATCATCTAATCTTTTTTGAAGTTTTAAGTAACTTCTTGAGTTAATATGCCCCATAGATTTAAAAATATAATTCAATAGACTTGTTGCATAATAAACTATTATTAGTATATCAAAGTATTGAAAAAATAAAAGCTCAAAAAATTGACTGTGTTTTTATTATTGACTACTATATATTTATATATAAAAAAAATATGTTTGAAATCGAAAAAATTTTTTCTAAAGATTATTCTTTGCGAGATGGAACTTACAACTGCTTGCCGGAAGATACTAAAGAGAACAAAATTAAAAAGCAAGAAATAGAAACTTACTCTAATCGTGCTGATAATTTTAACGAGCAAGCTATGCTTTCGCTTTCTGAAGAGCTTCAATCTGTGATTGAACCAATTACTAAACTTCCAAAAGACTCTGTTGTTTTAGAGCTTGCCGGTGGCGATGGGCGATTTGCTTTTTATTTAATGAACAAAGGCTATACGGTAATTGAGTCTGACATTGCTCCCGGATCTGTTCAAAAAGTTAAACAAATTGCAGAGAAAAATAATATTAAAAACGGAATTTACGCTGTTTTGGATGCAGAAGATTTGCCTTTTAAAGATAACTCTCTTGAAGCTATTTTTATGGTTGCTTCTTTGCATCATTTGCCAAATCCACAAAAAGCTTTGAAAGAAGTAAGCCGAGTTTTAAAAAATAATGGCTTATTTTTAATTTTGCGCGAGCCAGCCTCTTGGCAGTATTATTTTTTTGGTCCTGTTTTTTTTATTCTTCGAAAATTATTGCGTAAGAAAAATAAAAACGATTTTTCTCTAGCAGACGATGTTACTTGGGGCTTTTCCAAAAGAAAATTAAACAAATTACTATCCCCGCACTTCACAGATATTAAAATCAAACCGGTTCATTATCTTAGAAAGATTTACACAAACTGGGTTGTTCTAAAAACCAAAATAACCAAAAAAAAACATTTCCCAAATCAAAAAATTGAAAAAATATTAAAACAAATAGACGATAAATTCATCGCTAAAATTCCTTTAATAAAACACCTTGCCTGGGACTTTGATATTTATACTAAGAAAAAATAAACTCTTGCTATTTAAGAAATATTGTGATATTATGAATATATAAAAACTACCTTCTAGGTATTTTTTATTTTAGAAACATAAAGCTAAAAAACATATGCCAAAAAAATCTGATAATAAACAAAAATATGGAGCCGAGCAAATTACGGTCTTGGAGGGTTTGGATCCGGTTCGGAAAAGACCAGGGATGTATATTGGTAGTACCTCTGTTGATGGATTGCATCACTTAATTTGGGAAGTGGTTGACAACTCTATTGACGAGGCTATGGCCGGACACTGCGATCATATTACAGTGGAGCTGTTACCTGATAATTTAGTTAAAGTAAGCGATAACGGACGTGGGATTCCAGTTGATATCCATAAAACCACAAAAACCTCCGCCCTGGAAACAGTAATGACAACCTTGCACGCCGGGGGGAAATTTGATGGTGACGGTTATAAAGTTTCCGGCGGATTGCATGGGGTGGGAGTTTCGGTTGTTAATGCTCTTTCTGTTTATACTAAAGCTGAAATTTTCAGAGATGGAAAAATTTGGATGCAAGAATATAAAAGAGGTAAACCAAAAGCTAAAACTAAAGCAATCGGCAAAACTAAAAAAACCGGAACATCTATTACCTTTCAGGCCGATCCGTCAATTTTTGATACCATAGAATTTCATTGGAAAAAAATTCTAAATCGATTAAGGCAACAAGCCTATCTTACTAAGGGAATAAAAATAACTATTGTTGATAAAAGAGAAAAAGAGCAAATTTCTTATGAATTTTATTTTGAGGGAGGAATTGCTTCTTACGTTAAACACTTAAACCAACATAAAGATGTTAAACACGAAACTGTTTTTTACATCGAAAAAGAACAAGACGATGTTAATGTAGAGGTTGCTCTACAATATAATAACGACTATCAAGAAGAAGTCTTTACTTTCGCTAACAACATTCACACTCCGGAGGGCGGGATGCACTTGGCCGGTTTTAAAACAGCCCTGACACGAACTCTTAATTCTTACGCTCGCAAGAAAAATATCTTAAAAGAAAAAGACCAAAATTTAACCGGCGACGATGTTCGTGAAGGTTTAACAACCGTAATCAGTGTAAAAGTCAGAGAGCCACAATTCGAAGGACAGACCAAATCAAAACTTGGAAACGCAGAAGTTAAATCAATCGTTGACAATATTTTTTCAAAGTACTTTGAGATATTTTTAGAAGAGAGCCCAAAACAAGCCGAGGCCATAATCGGAAAATGTATTATTGCCTCTCGCGCCCGCATGGCTGCCAGAGCTGCCAGAGATTCAGTGTTACGAAAAGGAGCTCTGGATGGAATGACCCTTCCCGGAAAACTAGCTGACTGCTCTTCTCGAAGCGCAGAAAAATCTGAGTTATATATTGTGGAGGGAGATTCTGCGGGTGGTTCGGCAAAGCAAGGTCGAGATCGAGATTATCAGGCGATATTGCCTTTAAGGGGTAAAATTTTAAATGTGGAGAGAGCACGGCTTGATAAAATTTTAGCTAATAATGAATTGAAAAACTTGGTTATCGCTATGGGTACAAATATTGGCGACCAAATGGAAATTGAAAAACTGCGTTATCATAAAATTATTATTATGACCGATGCTGATGTTGACGGCTCTCATATCAGAACTTTGCTTTTAACGTTTTTTTATCGCTATTTAAAGCCGTCAATAACCGGAGGGTATCTTTACATCGCTCAACCTCCTCTTTATAAAATACAAAAAGGAAAACGATCTGAATATGCTTACAACGAAGAAGAAAAAGAAAAAATAATAAAAGAGTTTGAGAAAGTAAAAAAACCATCCTCTACTAAAACTACGGGGGGCGAGACAAAAAAAGATGATGAAACCGACGAAGAAGAGGAAATAAAAACTACAGGGATTAATATTCAGCGCTATAAAGGTTTGGGAGAAATGAATCCTGATCAACTTTGGGAAACAACCATGGACCCAGTAACCAGATTTATGAAACGAGTAACAATAGAAAGTGCTGAAGAGGCAAATGAAATTTTTGACGCTTTGATGGGAGCTGATGTTGCCCCAAGAAAACACTTTATTCAAACACATGCTCAGTATGTTAAAAATTTGGATGTGTAATATGTAGCATACAACTAACACGCAACAAAAAAAGAAGCGGGAGACTGAATTTATCAGCTCCCGCTTTTGTGTTTGTTTATTTTTACCACTCTTCCAACTCCGGCTTTCTTGAAAACCGAAGAGTGACACCATTTTTACCTATTTTGACGACCATTGGATCACCGGATTGTTTCACGGCGTATTTTACACCGGAATGATCGTATAAAAATTTCTTAGCAAAAAATTCATACGGAATAAAAACATTCCATAGCTCCGTTGGTCGATCAAAAAATCTGGGGTTTAACAACAGAACATCTTGAAGAAGCATTTTAGCTCCTTGAGATTCAAATGCCTTTCGTCCGTAAGGATCAAGGCTTTTTGTTTTAACATCAAAGAGAATACTTTTTTCGGCCATTCCAACGTTATCGCCCAAATTAAACGGCGGGTAACCATCTACTTCTTGGATGTGAAATCTTTTATGGTCGCTTCTTTTATAAGTGACTACATAAAAATTTTCGCCTAGCTTATCGATCCGAATAATGTCAGCGCTTTGATGATAAAGGTCCCAAATTTCATCTTCAATGTCCCGAAGATTACAGTCGTACGACTCTCTCATTGGGTCATTCTTAGCTGGCTGGTACACATAGAAAGAATAATGTGCCCAAGTAAGTTCTGTAAAATCTTGATAAGCAAAAGAATTGGTAAGTGTGTAAGGTGCTCGCCCAACCGATGTCTTAAAGACTCCGGGTTGACGACGTGTTACATGCCAAGAATTATACCAAATCCATTTTTTGCCTGGTCCTTCGATTTTCCGATGGCCGTCATGTGAACGAACAATAGTATTTTTTTCAAAAACCCGTGAGTCTACCCCATCGTAAACCCTCGATTCACTACCAGACTGAGTTACTTCAACACAACTAACCAAAAAAATAACTGTTAACCAAACCATTAACAAATTTCCTGTTTTCATCTTAATGTCCTCCTAAATATTTTTGGGATTAATCTTTTTGTATAGAGCGAACTTCTATTAAATATACACTAAATTACCGTTTTGTCAATACAAAGTACCTTGTATTTTACTGAACCATTGATATAATATAACTAAATACTAAATTTTATGAAGCTTTTAATGATAACCCGTAAAGTTGATAAAGACGATGGCTTGGCTGGGTTTACTTTTAATTGGGTTAATAAAATAGGAAGCCAAGTGGAAAAATTAACTGTGGTTTGTTTAGAGAAAGGAGATATCGAAGGACTGCACAAAAATATTAAAATCTTTTCCGTTAGAGGTAAAAAAATAAATAATGTTTTTTTACGTAAAATTAAAGATTTTTTTATTTTTCAAAAATTGGTTTTTAAAAATATAAGAAAAATTAACGGGATTTTTTGCCATATGAATCCGGAGTATACTATTTCTGTTTGGCCTCAGGCAAAGCTGTTTAATAAAAAAATTGTCAGTTGGTACGCTCATAAACAAATTACTCTGCGACTGCGACTTCTGGAAAAAATGGCTGACAAAATTTTAACACCTTCTAAAGAAAGTTTTCGGTTAAAAAGCAAAAAAATTAAAATCACCGGACACGGAATAGATATAGAAAAATTTAAACCAAGCGAAAACAAATCTCAAAATGATATTTTTTCTATTATCTCGGTTGGAAGAATTTCTCCAACCAAAAATTTGGAAACTTTAATTAAAGCAATTAATGTTTTGGTGAATAAAAAGAACATTAAAGATATAAATCTAAAAATAATCGGCGAGCCCGGATTAAAAAATCATGAAACATATTTTGAGTCTTTAAAAGAAATGGTTGAAAAAATGAACTTGCAAAGTTATATCAAATTTATAGGCAGTATCCCAAATAAACTCATTCCTGAAAAATTAACTGTGTCAGATATTTTTATAAATTTAAGTAACACCGGAAGTGTTGACAAAGCAATACTAGAAGCCATGTCCTCTGAAGTTATACCGATAACAAGCAACGTTGCCTTTAACAATATTTTAAAACAAGAACTTTTAACAAAACAACATAACCATGAAATGCTTGCCCAAAAAATTATAAATATCAAAAACAAAAGTCGAGAAGACAAGGAAATTTTGCAAAAAAATCTAAGAAAAATAGTAACAGAAAATCATAATTTAAATAATTTAGTAGCGAAAATAGTAAAATCTTTCAACTAATCACCTTGCCAAATAATTTTTTTTAATATAGCATAACGTTAATAAACATATTCGCGTCATTCGCATTCATTCGCGTATTAACATTATATTTTCTATGAAAATACTTTTAATTGAAGATGATCAAATGCTACTGGATATGTATACCTTGAAATTTTCTGAAGCAGGGTATGAAGTTTTTAAGGCTGGAACAGGGAAGTTGGGATACGAAATAGCAAAAAAAAATAAGCCTGATGTAATTTTACTTGATATAATTTTACCGCAAATGGATGGGTTTATGGTTATGGAAAATCTAAAAAAAGATGCGGTAACTAAAAAAATCCCTGTTTTTTTCTTAACCAATCTAAAACAAGAAAACGATGTAGAAAAAGGAAAAGAACTGGGAGCAATTGACTATCTGGTAAAAGCAATGTTAACTCCAACTCAAATTTTAGAAAAAGTAGAAAAATATCTAAAATCTAAACGCTAATAAATAATGTTTTTAAACTCGAAATATCAAACGACTTTTGACTTTTGACTTTTGACTTTACGGACTAATCTCCTATGCATCCAAAACAAGAAAAAACTCTGGTAATTATTAAACCGGATGGAATTCAAAGAACTTTAATCGGTGAAATTATAACTCGTTACGAAAGAACCGGGTTAAAATTAATGGGCTTAAAAATGGTTATAGCGAATGAAGATCGTGTTGAGAAACACTACACTATCGATCCGGAATGGGTTAGAAAAGTAGGCGAAAAATCTATTGTTTCTTATGACAACAAAGGAATTGAACCGCCATCACGCGACCCGGAAGAACTTGGCGGGCATGTACTAAGAAGACTTAAAAAATATATTACCTCCGGACCGGTTATTGCTATGATTTGGGAAGGAAACCAGGCCGTTGGTATTGTGAGAAAAATCACCGGCGGAACTGAACCTTTAACAAGTGATGTCGGAACAGTAAGAGGAGACTTTACAATTGACTCTTATGAAATTGCCGATACTGATGATCGACCGATCAGGAATTTAATCCACGCCTCCGGCACACTGGACGAAGCTAAAAAAGAAATCGCGCTATGGTTTAAAAAAGAAGAGATTTTTGATTATCGTTTAGTCCAAGAACAAATCCTCTACGATGTAAACATGGACGGAAAGCCTGAGTAGTTGAGCTACTTTTCCACAATTTAAATTTGACAATTTTAAAAAATGATCTAAACTAATAGTAATTAACTACCTATATGAATGCAACTGCTCGACAATCTATTATTATCATTCTGATGCTCGTGGTCACTACAGCGGTGGTTAATATTTTGACTTGATAAAATAAAAATTTCAAAATAAAAGACCATCGCACAAGGCGATGGTCTTTTTAATTAAACGTTCATTCTATCTACAGGAGGGGGAAATGGAGAAAACCGGCAACGCAGGGAGCGAAAAACTAGGAAAACTGGCTTTACAAGAAAATTGCTTAAAAAAACTGTTAATAATGGCTAAAAACCAAGGGAATAAACACAGGATTAGAAAATATTCCACCGAACTTAAAAAAACATGGGTGGGGATACAAAGACTGCAAGGAGGTCCGCGATGAGTAAGATTAAAAGATGTAAAGAAATACCAAGAAGCGCTAAATGTGGTAAGAAAATTCCAAAACAATGTAGGGCATTGCTTTACGGAAAAGAGTATTCTTCAACTCGCGGCTTACATCAGCTTGTGTGCCAAGATATCCTGCAAGAAGCCGGGCTACATTCAAATGCGTCTACAGCGCAAACACTGAGTTAACACAAGGAAGAAAACCAATACTTCTTAGTGTAGCGGGATCGAGGACTATAACCTCTACTCCTGCGGGGCGGATTACCTTATGATCCGCCCTTTTTTTATTGACATTTTCGTTAAAAAGTGTATAATAATTTATTCTAATAAAATTGGTTTATTAGAAAAAAACCTGAACACTAACAATCAAACCAGGAGAAATCGTGATGACACAAATTCCCGGAGTAGAAATTTTTTTGCCGATAAAGGGTTATAAGTTCCATATTAACTCTAGCCCATACCCATTAGAAGCGCTTTTACAAAATGGAGACATTACCGTCAAAACACGCGTAACCGCTGAACGCGTAAATGATATTTTTAGCATTATCGTGGATGATGCTAAAAATATTGAATTGCAAAAACCGTTAGCAAATGGTAAGGAAAAAATTTATCAAGCAAATATAAAGATCCGAAAAAAAGGCCGCTTCTTCCGTGTTGAAAATCCGAAAGACAATTTGCGTCTTTTGGAACTTAATCCTGGAGGGCTTTGTAATTTTTGGGAGATCTCTATTGTCTCTCAAAACGGAAAATTTTGGTGCGTTACTCAAAAAACACGCAGTGAATTTTTCTTTTTAGATACTAATTCGGGAAAATCTGTCTGCCCAAAAATGGAATGGGTGCAGTTAAACCAGATAATAAATATAAACGGCCTGATAGATAACGACGATCTTCTCCAGCTTGACCAAGCTGCATGAATTAACCCAAGCAAAAAAGAGTAGGTTTCAGAGCCTTGCGCGGATAACGCGCATAATACTGACTAAACCCTACTCTTTCTTTTTTTTGATAAAATTTTAAATTTTCGATTCTATGTTCTCTGCCACTCCATTAATAAATTCTTCTACGGAAAACTTTTTAGCCTGTTCTTCGCAAGCATTTCTCATTGCAATAGCTTTTCCTGAAGTTAATTCTCGTACTGCTCTGGCAATATCTTGAATATTAAAATCTGACTTTAATAATATACCGGTTTTGTCATCTATTATAGTTTCTTTTAAGCCTCCTTCGTTTACGCCGACGACTGGCTTGCCGGCCATCATTGACTCTACCGGGCTCATGCCGAAGTCTTCGTTTAAAGGAATATAAATTGTTGCTAAGCAGTTGCCAATGAGCTCCAGTAGTTTTTCGTCGCTAATCCAATTTAATATTTTTATGTTATCATGCCCTTTTGCAATTTTTTTTATTTTCTCAAGTTCAGGTCCGCCGGATGCCACTACTAATTTTTTCTCAGGCATTTTAGTAAAAGCCTCGACGATTTTGTCTACTCTTTTAACATCATAAAGTCGCGCCCAAGAAAAATAATAATCTCCCTGACTTATCCATTTAAAATTTAAAGTATCCCCCGGAGGGTAAATCACAACCGAAGCCATGCCCAAATATTTTTTAATTCTTTTTTGAACATTTTTAGAGTTAGCGATCAACAAATCCATTTTAGGAATAGCTCGTTTGTAGCGCCACCGACTCACCCAAACATACGGACGAAAAATTAATCGTTTTAATCCTTTATATTCATTTAAACGAATTTTATAATTATCAAAAAGATGTCTTGGAGGAGTATGAACATAAGCTACATTAAGCTTATCTTTGCAATTGTGTACGGCACTGATACAATCCCCACTGTAAATTATAATGTCATATTTTTTTAAGAACCTTGTTTTAAAAACAAAAGAAAACTGTACCTTTAAAAACCTCCAACCCGGGATATGAGAAAATCCGCCCTCGGTAGTAAGTTCAATAGTTTTAATCCCATGATCTCGCGGGTTAAAAGCATCTTTAGAAATAAAAGAAGTCGCAATATCCGCTCCAAGAGCCTTAGCCAACTCAATCATAGATCTCTCTCCTCCACCTTTATATAAAAAATAATCCTGCAAGATTATAATTTTTTTGTTATTTAATTTACTCATATTTTTCACAACAACTAACAAAAGCGGCTTAATAGCCGACTAGGGCGCTGTCAAGATTGTTTATTTTTGCAGCGAGGACTGTCTGAGCGAAGCGAGTTCCGCAACAAAAAAATAAATAATTTTGGCAGTGCCCGGAATTAATTAAGCGCTTCCATCTCTCCCCAATTATCTCCTGCTTTTACATCCGCCACAATTGGGACTTTTAATTTTATTACTTGTTCCATAATTTCCTTAATCTCTAAACTTACTTTTTCAACAAGATTTTCTTTTACTTCAAAGATTAACTCATCGTGAACTTGTAAGAGCATTTTTACTTCTTTCTCATAGCCTTTATCAATTTTGTCTTGAACTTTTGCCATAGCTATTTTTATCATATCAGCGGCTGTCCCTTGAATTGGAGCATTGATCGCCATTCGCTCGGCTGCTTTTTTTATTTGTGGATTATTAGAATTAATGTCAGACAAATATCTGCGCCTTCCAAACAATGTTTCTACATATCCTTTTTCTTCTGCTTTTTCTATTATTTGATCTATAAATTTTTTCACGCCATTAAAAGCAGAAAAATAAACGTCAATAAACTCTCTTGCTTCTGCGTATGAAATATTAGCTACTTCAGATAAACCGTGTGGACCTTGCCCATATAAAACGCCAAAATTAATTGCTTTAGCTTGCCTGCGCATTTCAGAGGTAACGTTATCCAAGCTAACTTTATTTATTTCAGCAGCTGTCTGCGTATGAATATCAGCTCCATCTAAAAAAGCTTTAATCATTTTTTTATCTCCTGAAATTGAAGCAGTCAGCCTAAGCTCAACCTGAGAATAATCAATTGCAAGTAATTTAAAACCATGTTCAGCCACAAAAGCTCTCCTAATTTCTCTACCTTCCTTGGTACGAACCGGAATATTTTGCAAATTTGGATTCTGGGAAGAAAGTCGCCCGGTAGCTGTGGCGGTTTGGTTAAAACTTGTATGCACTCTTCCGGAGTCAGGATTAATAAGCTTCGGGATAGCATCCAAATAAGTATTTTTTAGTTTTTGTAACTCCCTGTTTTCTTGAATTATTTTAATTATCGGATGAACGCCTTCCAGTTTTTTAAGTTCACTGGCGGCTGTAGAAAATCCTGTTTTTCCTTTTTTTATTCCTTCTGTTGGCAGTTGTAATTTATCAAACAAAACCTCTCTAAGTTGTTGAGTGGAGTTAATATTAAAATTAATTCCAGCCAATTTGTGGCATTTATCGGTTATACTCTCAATACGCTTTCCAAAGTCAAGAGATTTATTTTTCAAAAAATCACTGTTAACTTTAATCCCATTTCTTTCCATTTTTGCCAAAACTTGCACCAAAGGCATTTCAATTTTTTCAAATAATTCTTCGAGTTTTTGCTTTTTAAGTTTATCTCCTAATATCTTTTTCAATCTAAATGTAAAATCAGCGTCCTCGCAAGAATAAACATACATTTTTTCAATCGGAATTTTTGCAAATTCTTTTGGTTGTTTTTTGTCGGGAAAAAGATCTTTTTTGTCTATTTTTTCATGATCAAAATGTTCCAAAGTAACAGCATCTAAGCTATGTCCGCGCAAGCCCGGATTTAAAATATAAGAAGCCACGCGAGTATCAAAAATTTCTCCTTGCACTTCAATATCATAATTAGCCATCACCTGAATATCATATTTAATATTATGTCCAATTTTTTTAATATTTTTATCTTCCAATATCGGCTTTATCTTTTTCAATAATTTAACATCCAGCCCTTTTTCTTCATCGTCATTTTTATAGTCCAAAAGACTTTTAACTTTTGACTCTTGACTTTTAACTTGTAAATAATAAGCGTGTTTATTCTCCCAACTAAAACTAATCCCTAAAAGTTTAGCTTGAATCGGATCAAAATCGGTTGTCTCCGTGTCAAAGGCAAACTCTTTTTGTTTTTTAAGTTCAACCAAAAATTTATTAAACTTCTCCTCGGTATCAATCAAGTTATAGTTAAAAAGTTTAAGATTTCTTTCAAATTTATCTTCAATGCTTTCTTCTTGATTTACTGTTTTAGTTATTTTATTTAAGCGAGACAAGAGAGAATTAAACTCTAAATCTTGGAAAGTTTTAGTTATTTTTTCAATATTCAAATCTTTAAACCGTGCTTCTTCCAAATTAAATTTCATGTCCACATCAACCATAATCGTCCCCAATTCTTTGCTTAGATAAGCATCTTTTTTATACTTTTTCAAAAGCTCAATAACCCGCGGTCTTATAATATCATCATCGTATTTTTTTGTTTCAACATATCTGTACACTTCATCAAGCGTCCCAAATTTTTGCAAAAGCTCAGTGGCTGTTTTTTCTCCAATACCTCGCACTCCCGGGATGTTATCGCTTGGGTCCCCCCTAAGAGCTTTATAGTCTATAAGTTGATCCACATCTAAACCATATCTTTCTTTCACTTGTTTACTTCCATATAAAGCGCTTTCTAAAATACCCCTGCTCATAGCGTAAACTTTTGTATGATCATTAACTAATTGCAAGGTGTCCATATCTCCGGTAACGATAATTTTTTCAACATTACCATCTGTCTCCCTAGCAATCGTTCCTATCAAATCATCGGCTTCAAAACCTGACATTTCATAAATAGGAATTTCAAAAGACTCAGCTATTTTTTTAACCAAAGGAAATTGATCGTATAGTTCTTGCGGAGCTTTTATTCTTTTGGCTTTGTATTCTTTATACTGTTTATGCCTGAAAGTTGGTTCTTTTTTATCCAGTGTCAAAGCAATATAATCAGGCTTAAATTCAAAAATAGCCTTTAATAAAGCAGAGGTAAACCCATAAACCGCATTGGTTATTAAACCGTTTTTTGTAGCAAGCGTAGTTGGCAAAGCATGAAAACTCCGATGGATAAGAGCATTTCCATCTAAAATAATAAATTTTTTCTTTTTCTTTGACATATAAATAATATTAAATTTATTACACCATAATTATTGTCTTTTGACAAACAAAACCAAAAATAGTACTATAAAATTACTAACTATAAATTAATCCTAAAAAAATTAGCTATGCTTCAAAATATTAACATCCCCTTTAAACAGGTTGGCACAAAAACTGCCTTGGGCATTATTAAAAAAGCTAGCGGAAAAACAAACCGTGAAGTAAAAAGCTTTTATCAAAAATTAAAAACCCCAGAAGCAAAACAAATAACATCAAAAATTGGAAATGTCAAATTAAAAAAATCTCAAATAAAGCAATTATTACAAGATACACACGAAAAAGGCTTCTATCTTAACAAAAGAAGACTTGGAGTAGCTCTTTCGCATGCCGGCAAGGAGGAAAAACATCGTCTTAAAGAATATGGGCAAAGTAGAAGTAAAATGTCTGAAAGATTGGAAAATTTAAGAAAAGTTGATAGATCAAGTTTATATGGCGCGGCAAACACTGCTAAAAACAGTGGTAATCAGATAGACGATAAAAAAATTGATCATGAAATACCGCATAAAGGAAAAGTAATAGATTTATTAATAGATTAAAATATACTTAAACAAAAAATTATGCAAATTATTTGGCATGGGCAGTCTTGTTTTACTGTAAAAAGCAAACCCAGAGAAAGTACAGAGGAAATAACTGTTGTTATTAACCCGTTTGATCCTAAAAAAACAGGGCTTAAATTATCAAAATTAAAAGCTGATATTTTTTTGTTAGGATGCGATGACCTAGACAATAACATCACAAAAAATACAGCGGCCTTTACAGTGAACAGTCCTGGAGAGTTTGAAATCAAAAATAACTTTATTGCAGGAATAAATAGCGCTGAAAACACAGAAAAAAAACAAGGGAAAAATATTATTTTTTCTCTGGAGATAGAAGGGGTTCATCTTATTCATCTTGGAGAACTTACATCTCTTCCGGAGGGAGATATTTTAAGTAAAATACAAAACGTGGATGTCTTAATGGTTCCTGTGGGCGGAAACAAAGTAATCAACGCTAAACAAGCCATTGAAATAATCAACCAAATTGAACCTAGAATTATAATTCCAATGTACTATAAAATCCCGGGGAGTAAAGAAAAATTAGATGGGGTAAACGGATTTATTAAAGAACTTGGACATAATGGAGAAGAAACTTTTGACAAATTTAAAATAAACAAAAAAAATCTTCCGAACGAAGAAAATAAAGTGATAATTTTAAATAAAAAATAATGTCTAAAAAAAATAGTCGCTCTATTGAAGAAAAAAAGAAAAAAATACTTTTTATAAGTGTTGCTGTTATTGGTTTTGTTATTTTTTTATCTTGGTTGTACGGCTTTTCTTATAATTTAAAGTTTAATCATAAGAAAAATAAACCTTCTGAAAATAAATCAACCCAAATAACCGAAATAAAAAATCAAATAAACAACATAAAACAAGAACTCAAAGAAAATACCGAACAAAAAAATAACAAACAAAGAGCGGATATTATTCTAAACGAAAAAGAAGAAAAAATGATGCAAGAGATGAAAGTAAGATTGGAGCAAGAACTTTTATTAAATACAAGCACTACTCCTCCTCTCTTGCCAAATCAACAATAACATGGTAAATTAAATAAAGAAAACGGAAGCCGTTTTTTTTATTTTACTTCAAATTATAAAATATTATGCCTAAAAATAACAAAGAAAAAACACCGAGAGAAGAGGAAAATAAACCTTCTTCCGATGAAACTACAAAGAATAAACAAGAAAATATAGAAGACTTAGCTATTACCGAAGAAATGAAAACTTCGTATCTTGACTATGCTATGAGTGTTATTGTTGCTCGAGCTCTGCCAGATGTTCGCGACGGTTTGAAGCCGGTGCATCGAAGAATTCTTTATTCTATGTGGACTAGCGGATTAAGATCGACTGCAAAATTCAGAAAATCAGCGACTGTAGTTGGAGAAGTTTTAGGTAAATATCACCCACATGGAGATTTAGCTGTCTACTATAGTATGGTTAGAATGGCGCAAGATTTTTCTATGCGCTACCCCTTGATTAATGGCCAGGGAAACTTCGGTTCTATGGACGGAGACAACCCGGCTGCCTACAGATACACGGAAGCAAAACTGCAAAAAATAGCCGATGAAACCTTGCAAGATATTGAAAAAGAAACAGTTGATTTTGTGCCAAACTTTGATGGTAGTCACAATGAGCCAAGAGTTTTACCCTCTAAACTTCCTTTGCTTTTATTAAACGGAACACTTGGTATTGCTGTTGGAATGGCAACTAATATTCCACCCCATAACTTAGAAGAGTTAATCCAAGCCATAAATCATTTAATAGATAACCCAAAAGCAAGCGCGAAAGATTTAACTGAATTTGTAAAAGGTCCTGACTTTCCAACCGGTGGAATAATTTATAATAAAAAAGATATTAAAGAGGCTTACGCTACCGGACGAGGCAGAGTGATAGTGAGAGCTAAAACTGAAATAGTTGAAGTAAAAACTAATAGATTTCAAATTATTGTCACAGAGATCCCCTATCAAGTGAACAAAGCCAACTTAATTGAAAAAATTGCCGACCTTGTAAAAAACAAAAAAATAGAGGGCATTAAAGATCTACGAGATGAATCAAAGGGATTAAAAGAACTAAGAATTGTTATTGATCTTAAAAAAGATTCTTATCCAAAGAAAATATTAAATCGACTTTTCAAATTAACGCAACTGCAAGACAGCTTTAACTTTAACATGCTTGCTCTTATCGATGGCTTGCAACCAAAAGTGCTGAATCTAAAAACCGCTTTAGAAGAATATATTAAACACAGAGAAATTGTAGTGAAGAGAAGATGTGAGTATGAACTTAAAAAAGCCTTGGACAGAGCTCATATTTTAGAGGGTTTAAAAATTGCTCTTGATAAAATCGATGCTGTAATTAAAGTAATTAAAAAGTCAAAAGATAAAGAAACAGCCAAAGACAATTTGATGAAAAAATTCAAATTATCAGAAAGACAGTGTATCGCTATCTTGGAAATGAAGCTGCAAAATTTGGCTAACTTGGAAAGATTAAAGATTGAGGATGAACTAAAAGAAAAGAAAAAAATAATTAAAGAACTAAGAAAGATATTGGCCTCTAAAAAATTAATGTTAAAAATTGTAAAAGATGAGCTAGCTGAAATTCAAGAAAAATACTCTGACGAAAGAAGAACAAAGGTTATTGCCGGAGCAGTCGGAGAGTTCTCTGCTGAAGATTTGGTTCCAAATGAGCCAGCGATTGTTATTATCACTCGCGATGGTTATATTAAAAGACTTTCACCGGATATATTTAAATCCCAAGCGCGCGGAGGAAAGGGTGTAATCGGGTTAACAACAAAAGAAGAAGACTTAGTAAAACACTTTTTCACAACAACCACCCACTCTGATTTACTATTCTTTACTACTAAGGGAAGAGTCTTTCAGTTAAAGTGCTACGATATTCCAACCAGCTCCAGACAATCAAAAGGACAAGCAATTGTTAACTTTTTACAACTTGGGCCGCACGAATCTGTTTCGGCTGTTCTTCCTTTAGACGAGCTTGAAAACTATGAATATCTTGTTATGCAAACCAAGATGGGGGTTATTAAAAAAGTCGCTATAAATGACTTTAAAAACGTTAGAAGAAGCGGATTAATTGCAATAAAACTAAGACCAGAAGATATACTAAAGTGGGTAAAACCATCAACAGGGAAAGATTCAATTATTATTGCTACTACAAATGGACAGGCAATCAAGTTTAAAGAAAAAGGCATTCGTGGAATGGGAAGAACCGCCAGCGGGGTAAGGGGTATAAAACTTAAAGGAGACGATAATGTTATTGGAATGGATGTTATTGATAACTCAATAAAAGAAAATGATTTACATGTATTTATAATAAGTCAAAACGGAGTTGGAAAAAGAAGTAAGCTAACAGAATATCGCGTACAATCACGCGGTGGCAGTGGTATAAAAACATCAAAAGTAACAAAGAAAACCGGGCCATTGGTATCTATGAAAATTATCAACTCCAAATCTTTGGATGAAGACTTGATTATTATTTCAAACGCCGGTCAAATTATTCGTTTACCGCTAAAATCAGTCAATCTACTTGGCAGGTCAACTCAAGGAGTTCGTTTAATGAAATTCAAAAAAGAAGAAGATATAGTAGCGAATGTAACGTTGATTTAATCAATCCCCTCTTGCTTTTTTTATTTTATCTGTTAATATTGTTATCAAGTTAAATTTTTAAAATTTTATCTATGTCTGTACCGAAAAAAAGACGCACAAGATCATCTGTCAAAAATAGACAGTCTCATGATGCGTTAAAAAAAATCAAATTAGCAACTTGTCCAAAATGTAAAGAAAAAATTCTAACACACACCGTTTGTGGAAACTGCGGAACCTATAAAGGAAAACAAGTATTGGTTCAAAAAATTAAAAAATCCGCTTCCGCTAAAACTCCAACGGACAAGGAAAACAAAGAAGATAATAAATAAAATTATGTCTAGTCGTCATCTTGGTCGTACGGTAGCTATGCAAACTCTTTATCAACTTGATTTTAGAGAGTCGTTTTCTTCTGATTACAAAAAATTTAAAGACAAAGCAATCCTTAAAAAAATAGAAGAATTAAGCGAAAGAAATATTCAGGATTTTGCGCCAGGAACGAGCGAAAAAAAATTTATTGAAAATATTATAGAGGGTGTTATAAGTAATATTGAAAAAATAGACCAAACCCTGGCAAAATATGCCCCGGAATGGCCAATAGAACAAATCACGAACATAGACAGAAATGTGCTTAGGATCGGAGTTTATGAGCTTATGTACGACAACAGCATCCCCGCTAAAGTAGCAATAAACGAAGCAATAGAGCTGGCGAAAACATTCGGAGGAGAAGCATCGGGAAGATTCGTTAACGGCGTACTGGGAAGTATCTACAAAAGCGTCGGGGAAAAATAGATAACCCAAAAAAGCCGACGTAGCTCAGTGGTAGAGCACTTCCATGGTAAGGAAGGGGTCCGCGGTTCAAGTCCGCGCGTCGGCTCCACACTTGCCACCCTAGCTCAGCTGGTTAGAGCAATTGTTTTGTAAACAATAGGTCGTCGGTTCGAATCCGACGGGTGGCTCCCTAATTTATAAATTAAAAAATAAACAAATCTATGTCTCAAGATAATTTGATAAAATTTGAGTGTACCAAGTGTCACCGAATTAACTATCATTCTCGTAAAAACAAAAAAATTATTAAAGACCGTTTAGAGTTAAAAAAATATTGCAAGCACTGCAAGGCTCACACCCCTCACAAAGAAACCAAATAAATTATGCCTAAAAAGTTAAAACATCTTGGTATTATTTTAGATGGAAACAGGCGCTGGGCAAAAAGCAAAGGACTGCCAACTCTTATCGGGCATAAGAAAGGTTACGAAAAAATTAAACAAGTTGGGGAATGGTGCATTAATAGAGGCATAGACATTTTAACTGTCTATGCTTTTTCTACTGAAAACTGGAGCAGAAGCAAGAAAGAAGTTGATTATTTAATGAACCTTCTTAAAAAAGGCATGATAAAAGAGGTAAAATATTTCAAAGAAAAAGGAATACAAGTTAAGGTTATCGGGGAAAAATCAAGATTATCTCAAGACTTACAAAACGCTATTTCAAACATGGAAGAAAAGACAAAAAATTGTACTAAAGGTCTTTTGAATATTGCTATAAATTACGGTGGTAGATTAGAAATAGTTAAGGCAGTTAAAAAAATTATTAAAGAAAAAATACCTTTAGAAAAAATCACCGAACAAACAATAAATAATAATTTATACACCTCTGAATTGCCGGATCCTGATATGATAATAAGAACCTCCGGGGAACAACGTCTTTCCGGTTTTCTTTTATGGCAAGCTTCATACAGCGAACTATATTTCCCTTCTGTTTGCTGGCCCGGTTTTAAAGAAAAAAACCTAGATGAAGCTGTTGAATGGTTTGAAAAAAGAAATAGAAGATTTGGAGGAGACGAGGAATAATCTTGGCCCCATCGTCTAGTGGTTAGGACATCAGGTTCTCATCCTGAAAACAGGGGTTCGATTCCCCTTGGGGCTACAAATTTTATAAAATAAAATCCATGAAAAAAATATTCATTTTGCTATTTTTAATATTTAATATTTTTCTCGTCTCGCCTACCCTCGCCCAAAATGAAGAACAGATTAAAACTGCGTATGAAAAAGCTCGGGTTATAAGCGTTGAAGAAGTTGTTGAAAAAACTGACAGCGAAGTAATTAGTAAACAAAAAATTAAAGTTGAAATATTAAGCGGAGAGCATAAAGGGGATGTAAAAGAAATAGAAAATACTCTATCGTCAAATCCGTTGAGCTTAAAAGTTGATCAAGGAAATAAAATTTTAGTCTACATAGAAGAAATAGAAGGCAGTAAATACACGGCTCAAATACAAAGCTTTTATGTTTTGCCAACCCTTATCTTTTTAATTGTTTTATTTTTACTAACGCTTTTTTTAATCGGGGGCAAACAAGGTTTAAAAGCCATAATCAGTTTAGCGGTTTCCATTGTTTTAATTTTTAAATTATTTATTCCAAAAGCCTTATCCGGCACCAGCCCGATTTTACTTGCTCTTGTTATTTCTTCTATTATTGCTATTGTTACTTTAACTTTAATCAGTGGATTTAAGAAAAAAACATTGGCCTCTATTTTAGGAACTGTGGGCGGAGTTTTAGTAGCCACAATTTTAGCGATTTTATTTAGTAAATACACACATTTAACCGGTCTTTCCGACGAACATGCCCGTGCTCTTTTTGCAAGTTATCCTCACTTAAATTTTAAAGGTTTACTTCTTGCCGGAATTATTATTGGCTCGCTTGGTGCTGTAATGGATGTGGCGATGTCGATATCTTCTACAATAGCAGAGGTAAAAAAAGCTCACCCTGAAATTAAAAAAATTGATTTAATAAAATCAGGCATGAACGTTGGTCGCGATATAATGGGGACAATGTCAAACACTTTAATCTTTGCTTATGTTGGATCGTCGTTATTTTTACTATTATTATTTAACCAATATGGAGAGTCTTATTTAAAATTTTTAAACTTTAACTTTATTGCCGAAGAAATAATCCGCTCAATCGCCGGCAGTATTGGATTAATTCTATCTATCCCGCTAACAGCAATAATAGCCGGGTATTTAGAAAACAAAAAAAATAATTCATAATTTACTATTCATAATTAAAAATTTATGTACGACTTAATAATCATTGGCGCAGGGCCGGCAGCTTATACGGCTTCCATTTATGCGTCTCGTTATAAAATTAAAAATCTAATTATCGGCAGAGAGCACGGCGGGCAAATAGCTGAGGCTCATTTAGTTGAAAACTATCCGGGCTTTTTAAGTATTGATGGTAAAAAGTTAATGGATAAATTTAAAGAACATGCAGAAAAATTTGAAGCAGAGATAATCACAAAAGAGGTTCAGGGAATTATAAAAGAAAAAGACAATACCTTTACGGTTGATTTAGAAAAGGATGGAAAATATTCAGCCAAAACAATTTTACTCGCTACCGGTATGGGACACAGAAAATTGGCTATTCCAGGAGAAGAAAAATTCATCGGGAAAGGTGTTTCTTTTTGTTTTACTTGTGACGGAATGTTTTTTAAAGATAAAACAGTGGCTGTTGCCGGCGGATCTGACAGTGCTGCAATGGCGGCTGACTATATGTCAAAAATCGCCAAAAAAGTTTATTTGATTTTTAGAAAAGACAACATGACAGCTGAACCTGTTTGGCAAGAAAAAATAAAAACAAATCCTAAAATCGAAATAGTTTCAAATACTAATATAACCGAAATAAAAGGAAATCAAAAAGTTGAAGAAATAACCTTAGACACTCCTTATAAAGAAAAAAATGAACTTTTAGTTGATGGCGTATTTATCGAAATCGGATCACTCCCAAGTTTAGCCCTCCCAAAAGAACTCGGGCTCAAAATAGACAAATTCGGCTATGTTAAAGTAAGCGAAGACCAATCAACCAATATAAAGGGCATTTTCGCCGCCGGAGACATCACAACCGCCTCAAACAAATTCCGCCAAGTAATAACCGCTGCCTCAGAAGGATCCATAGCAGTCAGCGGAATTTATAAATACTTGCAGAAAAAATAAAAAAATACTTTTTAAAATAAAAAAGAACGACTTTAAAGTCGTTCTTTTTTATTTTAAAAATCTTAAATATTTTAACAATCCTACCCCTTACATTCCTTGTCCGGACAAACTTCAGTCTCGCCTTTTCCGTAGACTAGCGGGCCTCCGCATTTTTTGCAGTTGTTACCGGTTGGTTTGCTCCAGAAGGCTTTTTTACAGGCAGGGTATTTGTTGCAGGCATAAAATGTTTTTCCGCGTCTGGTCTTTTTTTCTATAATTTCTCCTTTGCCGCACTCCGGGCAGCCGACTCCGGTTCCTTTTTCTATGGATTTAATATTTTTGCAGTCCGGATAGCCGGAGCAAGCTAGGAAGTTGCCAAACCTACCCTGTTTCATAACCATATCTTTCCCACACTTATCACATTTCTCTTCTATTTTTTCCGGCTCTTCTATTTCGCCTGTTTGTTCGTTGATTTGTTTGGTATTTTTGCAGTCTGGAAATTTTGAGCAAGCCAAAAATTTTCCAAATCTTCCCATTTTAATTATCATTGGGGCACCGCATTTATCGCATTTTTCATCGGTATCTTGCTCCATCCCCAAATCCTTTTTATTAATTTCTTTGTCTTTTTGTTCTAAGTTTTCTTTGAAAGGCATATAAAAATCTTTAATTATAGGTTGCCATTTTTTCTTGCCCTCGGCAATTTCATCAAAAGAATTTTCCATTTTAGCGGTAAATTCATAGTCAACAATCTGATTGAAATGTTTAATCAATAAATCAATTACTACAAAAGCAATATCCTTTGGTTTAAGAGCTCTCCCCTCACGCTCCACATATCCTCTTGTTAAAATAGTGCTAATTGTTGGTGCATAAGTTGAAGGTCGACCAATGCCATGGCTTTCTAAAACTTTTACCAAGCTGGCGTCGTTGTATCTAGCTGGTGGCTCGGTAAAATGTTGGTCTTTGATTAACTCCAAAAGATTTAGAGGATCATTTTCCTCAAGATTAGGTAATATTTTCTCTTTTGTTTGACCCGGATAAATTTTTAAAAATCCATCAAAAACAATAATACTGCCACTAACGGAAAACTCATATTTATTATCATCGGTAATAATTTTTACTCTGGTACTTTTAATAATGCTTTCCGCCATCTGAGAAGCAACTGCTCGACGCCAAATTAAATCATACAATTTAAATTGATCTGAATTTAAATAATCTTTAATTTTTTCCGGTGAATTAGAAGCTTCTGTTGGTCTGATTGCTTCATGAGCTTCTTGGGCTGATTTTTGTTTTGTCTTATATTTACGCGGAGAACTAAGCGCATATTCTTTTCCATAATTATTGGAAATAAAATCCTTAGCTTCACCTAGAAACTTATCACTCAAATTTAAACTGTCTGTTCTCATGTAAGTAATCAGACCGGTAGACTCCTTCACTCCCAAGCTCAAACCTTCATACAATTGCTGAGCAATCATCATTGTTTTTTTAGCTGAAAAACCTAATTTATTATTTGCTTGTTGTTGTAAAGAGGAAGTAGTAAATGGTGGCGACGGAGATTTTTTACCATCCCTTTTTGTAACGCTCAAAACTTTAAAAGTTTTCTTGTTCACATCTTGCTCTATTTTTTCTGCTTCTTTTTGATTTTTGATATCAAGCTTCCCAAGTGTTTTATTATCTATTTTTGATAATTTAGCGATAAAATTATCCTTGTCTTTGGTAAAATCTCCTTCTATTGTCCAGTACTCTTCTTTATTAAAGGCTTGAATTTCTCTTTCGCGCTCTACAATCAAACGAACAGCCACCGATTGCACGCGACCGGCGGATAAACCTTTCACAACCTTACGCCATAAAAAAGGAGAAAGTTCATAACCAACCAGTCTGTCTAAAACTCGCCTGGCTTGTTGCGCATCAACCATATCCAGATTTATCTCTCGCGGATTATTAAGAGCCTCTTGAATGGCAGTTTTGGTTACCTCGTGAAAAACAATTCGTTTAATTTTTGAAGAATCTTTTTTTTCTAAATCAAGCGCCTCAACTAAATGCCACGCGATTGCCTCTCCCTCTCGATCTTCATCGGGTGCCAGAATAATATTCTCGGCTTTCTCTGCTAATTTTTTAAGTTCGTTAACTCTCTTCCGAGCTTTTGTTGGGATAACATATTTAGGCTCAAAGTTGTGCTCAATATCAACTCCCATTGTACTTTTCGGCAAATCTCGGATATGTCCAAAAGAAGAAGTAACTTTATATTTACTTCCTAAAAATTTAGAGATAGTTTTCGCCTTAGTAGGCGACTCAACGATTATTAAGTCCATATTTTTTATTTTAATTTATCTTCTAATATTCCCTTGACGGTCTGTGGTTGGGCTTTTCCTTTTGTTTCTTTCATTACTTGACCCACTAGAAATTGGATAGCATTTAACTTTCCTCCTTTATACTCTTCAACTGCTTTTGGGTTGTCTGCAATAGCTTTTTTAATAGCTTTATCTAAAACAGAATTGTCTTCAATTTGATCAAAGTCTCCTTCTTCTAAAATTTGTGATGGGTCTTCGCCTTTGTTAAACATTATCTCCAAAATTTTCATTCCAGAGGTTGCGTTGATTTTATTTTGATGAATTAAAGTCAAAAATTCAGCAAAATTTTCCGGGGTAATTTTTGATTTCAAGTCATCTCCATTTCTCATTAAACCTCCGAGTTTATTTATAAGCCAATTGGAAACCAATTTAGCGATTTTCTTTTTATTTTGTTCAAAAATTTCATCGTTACTACCTTCAACTTCCGGTAAAGATACAAGCCAGGCTTTTAACTCTGAAATAACCTTCTCAACATAATTTGCTAAATCTTTATTTTCAGCAATCAACTCAGCGTTCGTTTTAATAAAGCCATACTCTTCGACAAACCTTTTTACTTTTTCTTGCGGAAGCTCAGGTAGGTCTTTCTTTATTTTTTCTTTTGTTTCTTTTAAATCAAGCGGTGGCAAATCAGGCTCCGGAAAATAGCGATAGTCATGAGCTGATTCTTTAATTCTTTGATGATAGGTTTTCCCGCTAGCATCGTTCCACCCTCTTGTTTCCTGCAATAATTCTCCTCCTTCGTCTAAAACTTTTGTCTGTCTTTTTATTTCATAGTTCACGGCTCGCTCCATTGCTTTGAAAGAGTTTATATTTTTAAGTTCAATTTTAGCGTTTAACTTACAACCTTTCTTCGGAACTATTTCATCACCTTTTCGCTCCCATGCTCCTTTTTCTTGCAGGGATATATTAGCCTCACAACGCATCTGCCCTTTCTCCATATTTGCATCAGACACATCTAAATAACGAAGTATTTTTTGGTACTCTTGGCAAAATTTCTTAGCTGTTTCAGCGCTTTTTATATCCGGGGCAGTTACAAGCTCCATTAAAGGCGTACCGGCTCGATTGTAGTCAACTAAACTATAGTTAGTATTTTCCGGATGCAAAAGTTTGCCGGTATCTTCTTCCAAGTGAATTCTGATTACTTTAATTTTTTGTTCATTTATTTCAAGAAAACCATCAAAAGAAATAGGCTGATCGTACTGTGAAATTTGATAACCTTTTGGCAAGTCCGGATAAAAATAATTTTTTCTATCAAACTTAGTTTGCTCGGCAATCTGACAATCCAAAGCCAGACCGGTTAAAACCGTCCACTCAATTGCCTGCATATTAATTACCGGCAAAGTCCCGGGCTGACCGGTACAAACCTCACAAATAGCGGTATTCGGCGCCATGTTCTCGCCGTTATTAGATGTGTTGCAAAACATCTTGGATTTAGTTTTTAATTGGGCATGAATTTCCATCCCAATAATTACATCGTATTTCATATTTTGAGACTATCACATTAAAAATAAGCTGACAAGAAATAAGGTTGCCCTTTCGGCAACCTTAGAAATTTTTTTATCTCTTCACGTAAGACATAAGATTTTATCAAGTTCTGCGTACAGCTTTTTTAAACTTCCTTCATTAACTATCATATAATCAGCCCTGGCGATTGGTCCACCTTTTTCTATATTTTCAATTTCACTAAAGTCTCTGGTAATAAATTCTTTTCTGGTTTTCATTGGTCTTTCGTTTTTTCTATTTTTTAAACGTAAAAATCTTATCTTTGGTGAGGCATGCACTGCAATTACCTGAAAATTATTTGGATATTTTTCTTTAATAATTTTATATTCACTCCAACTATATAAACTTTCAACAACAACTACATCATTTTCTTTTAAAGCTTTTTTTATTTTTAATAAAGATAACTCTGCGTAAGCTCCCATTCCTTTTTCAGCTCTTATTTTTTCTCTCATAATCTGTTCATTTTTATAGCTTACCTCAATCTTTTCTCTTTTCATTCGCTCAAAAGTAATTTCTCCAAAATAAATTTTTCCGCAATCAAGTTTCTTCTGCAGATATTTAACCACCTCTGTTTTGCCTGAGCCGGTCATACCTACCACGGCAAATATTTTTTTATTTTTCATACTCCACAAATCTAAATTTAATTTTATTGTGTTCTTTTTGCTCACTGCTTTTTATTTCTTTAAACCCTGAGAAATCCGGGAAAAAAGTATCGGCCTCCGGAGCGTCCTCAACTAAAGTCAAATATAATTTATCTGCCCAAGGTAATGATTGTTTATAAATCTGCCCCCCGCCAATAACAAAAATTTCTTTGTCTTGTTCTTTTGCCCAAGTAAGTGTATCTTCCAAGGAGTTGCTCACTTCACAACCTTCAGCTTTATAATTTTCATCTCGAGTAACAATAATATTTTTTCGTCCCGGAAGAGCCTTTCCAATTGACTCAAAAGTCTTATCTCCCATAATCACAGTACACCCAAAAGTAACATCTTTGAAATGCTTCATATCTTCAGGAATATCCCAAAGAAGTTTATTTTGAAAACCTATTTCTCGATTTTTTCCGATTACACAAATAATTGATAACATATTTTAAAACCCTCCTATATTAGCGATTTCCGCTCGTAAAGGAGAATGATATTCATAATTTTCCAGAGTAAAATCTTCGTATTTAAAATCGTCTATATTTTTTATATCTTTGTTTAACTTCATTGTTGGAAACGGTTTTGGTTCTCGCTTTAATTGTTCGTTGATAGCGTCTAAATGGTTTGAGTAATAATGCACATCCCCAAAGGTATGAACAAACTCTCCGGCTGGAATTCCAACAACCTGTGAAATCATTTGAAGCAAAAGTGCGTAACTGGCGATATTAAAAGGAACTCCCAAAAAGGCGTCGGCGCTTCTTTGGTAAAGTCCTAAATTTAATTTATCGTTCACAACGGCTAATTGAAAAACTGTGTGACAAGCCGGTGGCGCTTCGGTAGCATTTCCGGGAGAGGCCATTGCATAAATAAAATCAGGGTTCCAAGCTGAGACCATATAACTTTTTCGATATGGTTTTGTTTTCAATCCTTCGATCACCCAACCAAGCTGATCGATTTCTCGCCCATCAGAAGCCGGCCATCTTCGCCACTGTCTTCCGTAAACACCTTTTAAATCTCCCCATTTTACAACAAACTCATCTGTTTCCGGAAGTTCTTTTATTTTCGCAATGAAATCTTCTTGTGTTAAATCTTTCTCAGGATCATTTTTCAAACAATGTTTATGATAAACTTTCCAAGTCCACTCGTTCCAAATATGGATATTATTATCTATTAAATATTTTATATTAGAATCTCCTTTCAAAAACCACAAAAGCTCCACAATGATTCCACGCAAAAAAGTTTTTTTAGTAGTCAAAAGCGGAAACCCTTGCGACAAATCAAACCGGATCTGCCTACCAAAGACAGATCGAATACAGGGTGGTTCCTGTTCCTTTTTTTCATACTCAGCCAAAACCTCAGGAGTAAAAAAAAGCTTCTTATCAGAACCATTCTCTTTAATGTCTTTTAATAAATTAAGATATTGATATTCTGGATGCATAAAATTGTTGTTAGTTATTTGATTTTATTTTTAAAAATAAAATATTTATTGAAAGGGGCGAGGTGAACTCTCGCCCATAAAAGGAAAGGGAATAGGAATTATTTATTTTCAAAATATTCCAACAATGGTTTTAGCGCAATTTTTGACCAATTTTCAACTTTGAAATGAGAAGAAGAACATCTTGCTTTAAATCGATCAATTGAAATCATACCTCCCTGTTTGATCTCCGGATCTCTTGGCCTAGCTACTTCTGCATCAGTCTCAACAACATACAAAATACCAAAATGAACTTTGCCTACGTCGTTTGAATCGTCATTGATATAACCAATAACTTTAGGCTTTTTTTCGCGACCCATTATTTCAACCTCTTCAAGTAGTTCCCTTGTAAGGCTATCGTATATTGGATCAGCAAAAGTGTAGTCTGCTTTTTCAATATGACCGCCAATACCGCACGACCATTTGCCTTGGAGTCTTTTCTCTGGATATTCTTTATCCTTAGATGATCTTTGATAAACAAATATCTTTTGTAGCTCCGGATTACAAATAACTGAATATCCAACCGGCTGTTTGTATCTTTGATTTTTTTCAGCCAAATCTTTGTCCATCCATTCAAAATTATCTAAAATCCTTTGCTCGTAACAAGTCATGCTGTTATCCATAAACCCATTAAAAGGGCAAGGGTTAAAGACCCCAAACAATGCTCCTGTGTTTACAACCATAATTTCGTTATCACTCATTAATAAACCCTCCTGTAAAAGTTATTGTTTTTCTATCCTGTTTATTCCTTCAATAAATATTCTATTTTAAAGAGCTATATTTATTATCTTTTAATTTAGGGGTTCACCGTAAATTTAAAACGCCTTTGGCAGCATTAATAAAAATGGAATGCACTTATCGTAATTAAGCTCATAATAATTTACTCCTAAATTTATTTTTTTGTAATATTGGTTTAAGTTTTCTTTATAATATTTCTCTGATTGAATACCCCACGCTCTCCCGTCTAGCTTTGAGGCTAAAAACCATTTTTCAGCAAGTCGCGCTATTCGCCCATTACCATCGGAGAAAGAATGGATATGAGCTAGGCGTAAATGAATAATTGATGCCCAAAAAAATACTTCTTTTGTGGTCATTTCTTTTTTAAAAAGATCATTAATCATTTGAAAAAAATCTTTCATTGCCTTTTTTACATTTTCCGGTTCTACTGCCAAATAAACCAAGCCTCCTGAATCAAAAACACCGACCTTTTCTTCGCGATAAACGCCTTGTCTTGATTCAACCAAAAAAGTTTTACTTAAAATTTTATGAGCTTTTAAAAAATTACTTTCAGTTAATTTATATTTTTGAGAAAAATTGTAAGCTTTTACCAAGTCTGTAATTTCAACAAATTCTTTAGGCCTTTGTTTGACTTTTAACCCTTTAGAGTTCATAAAAGAATTCAAATCCATTGAGTTTCCTTCAATATTAGAAGAATAAACAGCCGAAGCTTCAATTAAATAATTAAAGTCAATCTCACCTTTTTTAAATAATTTCTGATACTCCTTCTCTAGATCAACTTTAAGTTCTTTCTTGTAAATTTTAAAATAGTTATAAAAATCCATAAATTACTTTTAAATAAAAATCTTATTTTTTACCCTCTTAGCTCCATTTTATAGGTGTTTTTAGAGTTTGTCGAGATATTTTTTACATTTTTTTATATATTTCCGCTTAAATTTGCACTTCTTGTCCGTCAGTGCTTACTCGACCGCCTTGCCATTGTCCTTTGTATTGATTGCCTTCGCCTAGGACTTCTTGGAAAGTAATATGTACAACACGTGCGCCGAATGATACGTTAATATTGCTTTTTCCTAAATTACGGATTCCGAATGTTAGTTCTCCGGAGTAGCCGGGCTGGACTATGCCGTTGAATAACCCTAAACCGGAGCGAAATAATGTTGTTCTTGGAAAAATTATTCCAGATAAAGTTGTTGGTAAATTAACTTTCTCCATTGTCTTGATTAAATAATATTTTCCAGGCTCAAAAACAAAGCTATTTTCTTTCTCAGATAATTCCGGGTTGTCTTTCGCAACCAATTTTACTTCGGGCGTATCTCTTTCTTCAACTCCTAGAAATCCATCTCCTTCTAATTCATAAACCTCACCCATTCGTAAATCAAATCCGGCTCCCTCCGGATTGTTTAATTCCCGGTCACATAAATTTTCTACTAATTTTTGTTTTTTCACTAATTCGTGAAGTTTTTTTATTCCTAAGATCATATGTTTAAAATATTTTTATTTGCATCCCGGACATGATAAATTATGCTCTTCTATTTTTAAAAGTGTTTTGCCGTCGTATTTTCTTATTTTTATTCCGCGGCGTTCGGCTAGATCCCAAACTTCATCCTCTTTCACAGTTTCTTTTCCGCCTTCTTTTATTCTTTCGTACTCTTTAAAATATACAATCTCTCTTATCCCAGCGTTGTTTAACGCCTTCATGCAATCATAACATGGTGTTAAGGTGGAGTACATTGTTGCTCCGCGCAGTCGCCTGGTATCTTGAGCGTTAATAATTCCATTAACTTCTGCGTGTGCTCCTCGACACTTTTTTAATTCTCCGGTTTTTGGATCACCGTCTACTTTAGCGCACCCCACATCGATACAATGATAATCTCCTTCGGTTGGGCCATTATATCCCAAAGAAATAATTCGATGGTTTTCACCAACAAAAACAACTCCAACTGAATGAAACTTGCAGGCTGTTCTCTCTGAAATAAGAAGCGCCAAATTCATAAAAGTTTCATCCCAACTTAATCTCTCTGTTTTTGGATTTTGTAAGTCTCCCATAATATAAATATTAAATAAAATTAAATGTTTATTTATTTTAACAGAGCAAAAAGAAAAAAGCAAATTTACTAAATTCAACAATTTCACCTTGACAATTAGCTAATTATTGCTATGCTAAATCAAATGTTTGATCTTTATAGGTACTTATATTATATATAAAAACCGTCAAAAAGGAGGGCAAAATGGACAGCCTAATGTATTGTAGAAGATGTAAAAAAATAATTGGCTGTAAGCTTAACGAAAAATGGAAATCATGTATTGGGTGTCAATTTTTAATTCAGTGCGAGAAAAGAAAAAACGAAACATGGGGGCTAACACAGGAACCACGAAAGGTGATAGTGTATAATATAATATGCAAAATTTGTGAGGCTAACGATCCAAGCGACTCGTGTGGCTAATCTGCCTAAAAAAACAAAAAAGGAGCGACTTTTCAGTCACTCCTTTTCTTTTTTGTAGCCATTATTAAGATGTAACTCGAGACATGGGAAACTTAACAGACAGTAAAAATAGTAAGAAAAAATAATATATTAAAAAATGATTAATCAACATACTGAACGCACCCGAGGATTACTTGAGCATGTAGATAAATTAATCAATCTACACATGAAATAACCTGAGAAAAAATTAGGGCTTTGATTTTCTGAAATATTGCAATTTTTTTATCACTTGGTATAATATTATATATAAAAAATAATAACTATTAATAAAAAAATATGTCAGAAAAATTAAATATTACACCAAAAGAAGTTATAAAAAACACCATTGACACATCTCCTGAAGACGCTGGTCGAATAAAAGACGAAGAATTAGCTCGTGAAATGGCTAGCATGTTCAATAGCCAATTTTCAATAATCAAGGAAGACATAACAGAAAAAAGAAAAAAAGAAATATTGGATTTCATTACTAAAAATATGGAGGAAGCCGAGCAAGACAAAATATTGCTAGATGTGCAGATACATTTAACTGAAAATTTTTTGTCAAAACTGAAAGATCGAAGAGATATACGAGTAACCAATAAAGATTATGAATCAGCTGAAACAGATGACGAAAAAAAAGAAATGAGAGGAGTGTTTAGAGAGCAAGGAAAACCAGTACAATATGAATCAAATACTAATTTTTACGATAAGGCATTTGACGAGTTAAAGAGCTTCTATCGGTATATTGATGAAATTAAATATGCTGCTAAAAATAACATTGATGTTTCCGGTAAAACAAGAAGAGAACTACAAAATACCATAAGAGAGCATGAATTAATCAAAGAGGCTGAGTTGCGAGGAATAAATTCTAAAGGTATGAGCAATAACGAGGTAAGAGACAGTATTGAGGAAGTAAAAGCTAAAGAAGAAGAAGAGAGAGTTAACATAGCAGCTGGAATTATTGGGTTAACAGAAAGAGGTGTTTCTGCAAATAATATACATAATGCTGCAAGAAAAAGATGGACCGGTTTTGGCACATACCCAGGCAGCGATGCCGAGTTAATTATAGAGGCAAAAGAGCTGGATGACAGAATGGAAGAATTTGGTTTGAATTTTGGAGACGCGGACTCAATAAATATAAGAGATATTAATAATATTAAAACAGCTTTAAAAATGTATGGGGTGGCAAAAAAATATGGAATAGACATGAATGAGCATAATGGTAATGTTTTTGAAATACAAGATGCTTTAAAAGAATATGAAAAGAAGCATGATTTACCCGACACACAATCAGAAATTGGGAGAGTTGTTCATTGAGGGTAATTTGTTATTTATCAAATTAAACATAATAAAACCGCCATTATTGGCGGTTTTATGTTTGTCATAACTCCAAGGGGAATCCCAGCTAGAGGCTGGTCAACCTTTGGTTGAGAACCTTTTTAAATTGGTAGCCCCAAGGGGAATCGAACCCCTGTTTTCAGGATGAAAACCTGATGTCCTAACCACTAGACGATGGGGCCATCGTCGTTTAAACAAAAAATCTAGATAAAAAATGAACGGCCTTTTGGCAATTCAATAACCACATTTTAATACACAATTGCCATATTGTCAATACCTTGCTATAATGCAGTCGAAAGTCAAAAGTCCATAAAGTCGAAAGTCGTGTGACTTTTGACTTTATGGACTTTATGGACTTTTGACTAATTCTATGTTTCTAGAAAAAATTGAAATTCGCGGTTTTAAATCTTTCGCTAATAAAACTGAATTTATCTTTCCTGAACCTGAAAAGGGCAATAAAGGTATAACAGCTGTTGTTGGACCTAACGGATCCGGGAAATCAAATGTCGTGGATGCTATCCGCTGGGTTTTGGGTGAGCAAAGTTTAAAACTACTTCGTGGAAAAAAATCTCATGACGTTATTTTTCATGGTGCTGGAGGAAAGTCTCAACTTGGCATGGCCGAGGTGTCTATTTTTATAAACAATCACGATAAAGTCCTGCCGATTGAATATTCTGAGCTAATGATTACACGAAAATTATACCGAAACGGAGACAGTGAATACCTTTTAAATAAATCTAAGGCTCGTTTAGCTGATATTACTATGCTTTTGGCTAAAGCTAACTTTGGGCAAAAAAGTTTTAGTATTGTTGGACAGGGAATGATCGACTATATCTTGCAAGCTGGGGTAAAAGAAAGAAAAGAATTTTTCGATGAAGCTGTTGGGGTTAAACAGTATCAAATTAAAAGGCACAGAACTATCAACAATTTAAATCGCACTAAAATAAACTTGGAACAAATTAAAATCAGCTTAAACGAACTTGAACCGCACTTAAGACTCTTATCCCGTCAAGTTAAAAAACTGGAAAAACGCGAAAAAATAAAAACCGAACTGGAAAGTTTGCAAATAAAACACTATAGCAATCTGTATTTTGGTTTACAAGATAAAATAACTGAGATAAATTCAGAGCTGAAAAATAAAAAACAAGCAGATAAAGAAATCGGCGAAAATTTTTTGGTTTTTCAAAAAGAGCTGGCGATTTTAGCCTCTGACAGCAGTCGTAGCGAAAGATTTAATGAACTAAAAGAAAAATTTGATGATTTTAACAGTGAAAAAAACAAACTCTTTAAAAAACTTACGATTGTCCAGGGTGAAATAAACTTAGAGTATAAAAAAGAAGGTAAACTTGATTTAGCCTGGATTACGCGGAGTAAAGATGATTTAATTTTGCAGGAAAATAAAATAAAAAACGAACTTGAGCTGATAGCAGAAGAAGGCAAAATGATTAATCAAAAAATAAATCGTGAAGAAAAAAATCTTGCTGAAATTAGCCAGAAAATAAATAATTTAAAGTTGGAGCTGGAAAAAATGTCCGAACAAACTTTTTCTTCGGACAACAAAAACTGGGATGAGCTTTTACAAAAAATTATTTTGAAGCAAAGAGAGTTAATTAAACAAATTGAACTAGCTAAAGAACAACAAGATTTTCAAAAAATCAAAAACAACGCTGAAAAAATTAAAGATAATTTAAAAGAACTTTCCAAAAAAGAAAACAACGATTATGAAGTGCGGGTAACTCAAAAAATAAATAAAATCAAAGAAGATCAAGAAGATTTACTGAGCTCTAAAAATGAAATTTTAAATAAATTAAGCAGTTTAGAGATAAACAAAAATGTTAACGAAGAAAAAGAGCGAATGATAAAATCTCGAATAAAAGAAATCAAAGAAGAGTTAGATAACCTTAAACAAGAAATCAAAAAAAATCAGGTTGCTGACCAAAAAACCTCTTTAAAAGAGTTACAAGATAACGAGCAAAAACTCAATGAAAAAATTCGAGAAATCGATAAAAAAATAAAAGAAGTCAAAAATAATTTAGATAATTTTAATAGACAAGAACAAGATAAAAAAGACAAAACATTTTCTTTGCAAGATAAAATTCAAAGCGAACAGATTAGACTAAATAGAAGTAAAAACGAAATCAACGAAGTCCTTATCAGATTAACAAAAGAAGAAACCAGGAAAGAAGGCTTGGAAAAAGAAATACGAGAAGAAATAAAAAGTTTAAGCAAGTTAAACATAACAGAATCTCAAGAAGAAATAGACGAAAATAAAATCCATAGACTAAAAAATCAACTAAGTATGATCGGGGGAATAGACCCGGAGACAATAGAGGAGCACAAAGAAGTAAGAGAGCGTTATGAATTTTTAAGTGAACAAGTAGAAGATATGGAGGAAAGCAGTCTAAAGCTAACCGGCATTATCGCTGATCTTGATAAAATAATTAAAAATAAATTTGACGAATCTTTTTCTAAAATTAATAAACAGTTCAATAAATATTTTAAAACTCTTTTTGATGGCGGAGAGGCAAAGTTAATTAAAAATATAATAAATATTCCAACAGAAGATTCAGATGAAAATGAAGAAGAGAACAATGAAGAAGTAAAAGAGAAATCAAAAAATAAAGAAAAGCAGGAAATAGGTATTGATATTCAAGCCGCGCCTCATGGTAAAAAACTGAAAGACATCCATATTTTGTCGGGTGGTGAAAAATCTTTGACATCAATCGCTTTAATTTGCGCTATCATCTCAATTAATCCTTCTCCTTTTGTAATTTTAGATGAAGTAGACGCCGCTTTAGACGAAGCTAACTCAATTCGCTTTGCTAAAATTTTAAAAGATCTTTCTCATAAAACGCAATTCATCACAATCTCCCACAACCGTGCCACAATGGAGGTGGCTAAAGTTTTGTATGGCATAACCATGCAAGAAAAAGGGGTTTCCAAAGTTTTAAGCATAAAACTTGAAGACGCAAAAACAAACGCCGCGCGGTAAAAAATATAGATCCAATTAAAAAGGAAGCTTACTTAAAAGCTTCCTGTTTTTTTCCAATAAAAATTGGTTTTCAAATTTTTTTCATTATAATAACAGCATTGGTTCCTCCAAAGCCAAAGCTGTTAGACATTACAACGTTAGGAGAGTATCCATTTAAGCGCTTGGTTAAAATTGGAAAGCTTTCTGCTTCTGAATCAAGATTTTCAATGTTAGCGGATGCCGAGATAAAACAATTTTTCATCATTATAATTGAATAAATAAGTTCTTGAACTCCGGTTGCACCAAGACCATGGCCGGTTAAAGATTTTGTTGAACTAATATAAGGTATATCATTACCAAAAACTTCTTTAATGGCTTTTAGCTCAACGATATCTCCAAGTGGTGTACTTGTTCCGTGAGGATTAATATAATCAACACTACTGCTGCTAATCTCCGCTACACTCAGAGCATCTTGCATACATCTTTCAGCGCCCTCTCCGGAAGGAACAACCATGCTAAACCCATCAGAGGTTGCTGCATATCCGATAATCTCAGCGTAAATTTTAGCTCCACGTGATAAAGCATGGTTAAGCTCCTCTAAGATCAAAATGCCGGAACCACTAGCTATAACAAAACCATCACGATCTCTGTCGTAAGGCCTAGACGCCTTCGTGGGATTATTGTTTCGCCTTGACAAGGCATTAGCACTATCAAAGGCTGAAGCAATAATCCAGTCTTGTTCATCAGCTCCTCCGGCAAATATAATGTCTTGCTTGTTATGAACTATCTTTTCCCAAGCCTCGCCAACACAGTGTGCGCCCGTTGCACAAGCGGACCCCAGAGAAAAAGAAATTCCTTTTATACCAAACAAAACATCTAAGTTTGCTGAGGGCGAATTAACCATACATTTTGGAACAAAAAAAGGACGTAATCTATTAAACCCTTTGCTTCTAACAGTTTCAGCTACTAAGTCAGAGCTGATTGGCGAACCACCGCCGGTTCCAACTATCAATCCTGTTCTGGGATTAACAATAAAATCTTCAGATAAATTAGCGTCATTTATAGCCTGTACCATCGCCAAGTAAGCAAAAGCCGCCCCTTTACTCATAAAACGCTTTATTTTGTTCTTGCTAATCATTTTTATTGGATCAGGTAATGACCCGGCGATTTGAGATAGCAAACCCATTTCTTTATACTCTGAGCAATACTTAATTCCTGATTTACCCTCAAAAAGTGATCTGGCAACTTCTTTTACAGAACTACCGATACTAGAGATTAAACCCATCCCGGTTACTACAACTCTTCTTTTTTCCATAATCAACTCTCCTGTTATTGTTTTTTTATTTTTAAATTGTCAAAGGTGCTTACTGTTGTTTATTAATAAACTATAGTTAAATACCGTAAAAGTCAAACACTCGAAGCTCCTTAGCAAACAAATTTTTTATTTGCTTTTTCCCGCTAACTGTCCGCAGGCTCCATGGATGTCGTCTCCGATGCTTTTACGAATTGTGCATGAAATACCTTGATCAAGCAAAAAAGTTTGAAAATCTTTTACTCTTTCTCTTGATGATGGAGTAAAATTATTATCAACTGTATTATATCTGATTAAATTTACATGCAAAAGTTTTTTGTTTTCAATTGAAAGCAAATAATCAATCAGTTCTTGAGCATCACCTTCACTATCATTAATATTATTCAACATAATATATTCAATAAAAACTTTTCTCTTATTTTTGCTAAAATAATATTGTAAAGCATTTTTCAAGGCCTCTAAGTCATATGCTTTATTTATAGGCATATATTTACTGCGTTTTTCATTGTTGGCAAAGTGCAGTGATATCGCCAAGTTCACTTGTTTAAATTCATTGGCAAATTTTTTAACTCCAGGAACAACGCCTGATGTTGATATTGACAATCCGCGATTTGGAAAATTCCCCAGATCTTTATCTGTAAGAATTTTAATGCTCTCCCTAACGTTCTCCCAGTTTTTAAACGGCTCTCCCATTCCCATATAAACAATGCTGGCATACGACCCTTCTATATTATATTCGCGTGAATATTGTCTCCAAAAAATCGCTTGACTAACAATTTCATCACTGGTTAAATCTCTCTTTATTCCCATTTGCCCAGTTGCGCAAAATTTACAAGACAAAGCACACCCAACTTGAGACGAGATACACGCCGACCATGTTCCGGGCTTTGGAGAAATAAGCACTGACTCAATTATATTTTTATCAGAGAGCTCAAATAAGGCTTTTATTGCTTTTTTGTCTTTTGACACAACAGCCTCAATCACCTTAAAAGGCAAAATATCAATTTTCTTACCCAATAAATCACGCAAACCTCTAGGCAAAGTCGAAATATCACTAAAAGACGCAACCGCATCTTGATAAACTGCTTTTACAATTTGTTTATAACGAAATCCAGGCTGGTTATTTTTAGCCAAAAAATCTTTAAGTTTTTTATTGTTCATATATTAATAAACCTATTAGATAATGAATCTATATACAGGCTACAACATTTTTATCTAATAATCAAGCCGTTTTACCGCTATCCCTTGACTTTTTTTTATACTATGTTAAAATTTAAAAATAATAAGTTACTCATGTTAAGTAACCGATTTTTTTGTTAAACAAATAAATTAAAAAAGTTAAAGCTATAAAAAAATTAACTTTATAGACTTTCGACTAATGCTATGTTATCAATTCGATTAAGACGAATGGGAAAGAAAAAACAACCTATCTATAGGGTTATTGTTTTAGACAAAAGAAAAGATCCTTGGGGAGATTATCTTGAAAATCTTGGAACTTATAACCCAAGAACTAAGCCAAATACCGTTAATCTAAAAACCGATAGAATTAAATATTGGCTAGGTGTTGGCGCTCAGCCGTCTGTAACTCTTCATAATCTTTTTATTGATGAAAAAATTATCGATGCTAAAAAAATAAAAGCGACTTCTCCAAAGAAGAAAGAAAAAGAAGAAGGGGAAGAATCTAAAGAAGCACCAAAAACAGAAGAGTCTAAGCAAGAAGCAAAAGAAGACGTAAAATCTGAAGACAAACCTGCTACTGAAGAAAAAAAGGAAGAGAAAAAAGAAGAAAAGCCAGCAGAAAACAAATAATTTTTTAAAAAGCTAGTGAAGCTATAAGCTAATTAATATATGTCCGAAGAAAAAGATACAAAAAAACCATCCTCCGCTGAAACTACTGAGGATAAACCAAAAAACAGTGAAGTGAATCCAAAAACCGAGAAAGAAAAAGAGTTGGAACAGGATGATAAAAAGCAAAATAACGAGAAACTTGAAGATAAAGCAGAAGAGCCTGAAACTAATAACAAGAAAAAAGCTAAAAGCTCTCAAAAAACTGATCTTATTTCTCCAGCTGATGTAAAGCCTGGTATGGTTATTAAGCTTTGGCAAAAGATTAAAGAAAAAAATCCAAAAGGAGAGATTAAAGAACGTCTTCAATACTTTGAAGGTACTGTTTTAGCCCGTAAAGGTGGTAATGAAGCAGGTGCTACTATTACTATTAGAAAAGTTTCCAACGGAATCGCCGTAGAAAAAATATTTCCTCTTGCTTTACCAACAATTGAAAAAATTGAGCTACTTCACAAGATAAAAACTCGACGCGCTAAACTATACTTCTTGCGCCGCGACTATAAAAAACGACTTAAAAAAGTTTTATAATATTTAACTCCCTCTGAACTTAAATTAATGGGAGAAGTTACTAAAAATAAACTTATTTAATAAAATTACCAATTGGTAACCCATTTTTGTATTTGGGGAACGTGGCGGAATTGGTAGACGCGCTAGCTTGAGGGGCTAGTGGACATCAGTCCATGGGAGTTCAAGTCTCCCCGTTCCCACACTATTATCTAACTAAATAATTAACTAACTTTACCTATCGGAGAGGTAAAGTATTTACACAATTCATTTTATGACAGAAAACAAAAAACCTATTAGGCGCTACACAAAAGCTCCTAAAATATTTAATGCACAAGAAAAAGATGTTAAAAAACCTTTGCCAAAAATGCAAAAGAAAACAACGTTTTCCAAACCTTATACAAAAGAACAAGGTAAAAAAACAATTAAAAAACCTTATTTGCAACAAACTCACTCAAATAAAAGAAGAAAGCCAGGAAGGTTTTCTCAAAACAAAACATTAAAAATCATTCCTTTAGGAGGACAAGAAGAAGTCGGACGAAATATGACTGTTTTTGAGTATGGCGAAGATATTGTAATACTTGATATGGGTATGCAGTTTCCAGAAGAAGATATGCCTGGAGTAGACTATATTGTACCTGATATCTCTTATTTAAAAGGAAAAGAGAAAAATATTCGCGGTGTAATCTTTAGTCATGGTCATCTTGATCATATTGGAGCTGCTCCGATACTTTTAAACCAGCTTGGTTATCCTCTTGTTATTGGTCGAGACTTTACAATCGCCTCAATTAAACGAAAAATGGAAGATAATCAAAAAAAATCTTCTAAGCTGTTAAATATAGCCTTAATAAAATCTTTAAATCAAAAGATTCAATTAGGTGCTTTTAAAGTCGGCTTTTTTGATGTTGAACATTCTATCATGGATGCTGTTGGAGCCACCTTAACTACTCCAGAGGGAACAATCATTCATCCGGGTGACTGGACTCTTGAAAGAGATGAAAAAGGAAACAGGGTAATGTCTTATGCCGAACTGGCAAAACTACCAAAACCAACGTTCTTAATGCTTGAAAGTTTGGGAGCAACAGACTATAAAACACCTACTCCAGAAATAACAATGTATGAAAATCTTAAAAAGCTTATTGATTCTGCTCCGGAAAGAGTAATTATTGGGACTTTTTCCTCTCAAGTAAGACGAATTGGACAAATCATAGAACATTCTTGGAAAACAGGGAAAAAAGTAGCTTTAGATGGATATAGCATGAAAATGAACATTGAAATTGCTAAAGAGCTGGGTTATGTTAAAGTCCCTAAGGGGGTTTTGATTGATATTAAAAATATAGCTAAATATCCAAAGAATAAAATAGTTATCATCTGTACAGGCGCGCAAGGTGAAAGTAATGCGGTTTTATCTAGAATTATAAAGGGAAAACACAGATACATTCAAATAAATAAAAAAGATACTGTTGTCTTCTCTTCTTCGGTTATTCCTGGGAACGAAAGAACTATTCAAAGAATCAAAGATGATTTGTACAGAAAAAGCGATAATGTGATACATACCGGCATTATGGATGTGCATACTAGCGGACATTGTAATGCCGAAGACATTAAAGAAGTAATAAAACAAGTAAAACCAACCTACTATCTACCTGTTTATGCCAATCACTACTTTTTAAAAGAAGCTGCAAAACTAGCCATAGAAACCGGTTTTAACAAAAACAACATCTTTATACTAGATAACGGTTCAATCTTGGAATCAAAGAATAAAAAAGTTGGAATATCCGACAAAAAAGCCAAAACCGACTATATTTTCATAGATGGGCTTGGTGTTGGTGATATTGGCCAAATAGTTCTTCGTGATCGTCAAGTAATGAGCGAATTTGGCATGTTTACTGTAATAGTTACAGTTAATAAAAAAACAGGTAAATTACTGCAAAATCCTGACATTATTTCAAGGGGCTTTATCTATATGAAAGAGTCTCGCGAGCTAGTTGAAGAGGCTAGAAAAAAAGTAAGACAAATCGTAGAACAAAAAGCCAAGGAAAAACCAGTTAAATGGACACATGTTCGTAATGAAATAAGAGAAAAAATGGGTAATTTCCTGTATCAAAAAACTCAAAGAAGGCCAATGGTCTTGCCGGTAGTGATTGAAGTGTAATATCACAAAAGCAAAAAAACATAAAAACAAGAAAACAAGCCATTTACTGCTTGTTACTGCCCAAATTAATGGCTGTGTGTTTTTATGTTTTTTTGTTTCAATGTTTTTTTTGACGTCTGGGGATAAGTTGGGGATAAGTTGTGTAAAAGTGGATATTTTATTGATTTAAAGAAAAAACATATCCACAGGTATGCAGCTATTTAGCTTAAATACAAGAGGGAAACCTCTATTGACTCCGTTGACAATGCAGCTAAAAAATGCTATAATAAAGATATTAAAAGTATAGATTACGTTCTTTAGCACTTTACTCCCTATAGGAGGGGGTAGAAAAGGGAGGAATACACATAGCTAGAAATATTTGATAAAACTGTGCATATTCCCCGCTTTTCTACTCTTCGAATCGGCCAAGAACCCGACCAAGGCCTGAAAAACAAAAACAAAAAAATTAAAAAAGGTGTCTCCTTACGATAAAGCTCTAGGGATATCACCACAAGAACGGTAGAAAAGTATAAATTGCGTAAACAAGCTCGGGGGTACGCGTCTCATCAGCTCTTTAAAACAAAACTAACAAAACTTCTCCATTAGGAGAATTTGTTGAAGTTTTTAAGAGCCGAGAGCGTTACAGCCCATTAAATTATATATATTAAAGGGGCGCTAGTAGCGCTCTCTTTTTGTTGGCAATTTTTTATACCCCTCCCCTGTGCGCCCTCTTTACAAAAACAAAACAAAATACTATAATAAAAGTATAAAAAACACTAAAAAGTGTTATTTTATTTATTATTTTAAAGAAATTATATGGCAATAAAAAAAGTAAAAACGGCTCTGGATAAGAAGACTTTGGCTGCAATAAAAAAATCTCTAGAAATCAGAAGAGATAATATTAATGATGAATTAGGTAAAATTACCAAGGAGGATAAATATGAACATGAAGCGCATAAAGCTATTTTTCCTGAATATGGAGACAAAAGCGATGAGAACGCCAACGAAATAGCAACTTTTACCGATAACTTGTCTTTGGGAAAATCGCTGGAAGATACCTTGCGTGATATTGAAAGCGCTTTGGATAGAATTAAAAAAGGAACTTACGGAATTTGTAAATACTGCAAAGAACCAATCAGAAAAGAAAGGATTAAAATAAGACCAATTTCTTCTGCTTGTATCACCTGTAAAAAAAGATTAAAAGGAGAAGCTTAAAATGAACAAAAAACTGAAAACTACTTTTATTTTTATTGTTGGAATAGTTTTAGTAGCAATAGACCAATTTAGTAAAAACTATATATCAAAAAATCCCGATACGTTTCGGGATTTTTCTATTGAAAATCTTTTAGAAATAACTTTTACTAAAAATTACGGAATAGCGTTTAATTTCAGAATACCACACATCCTTTTATTTCTTTTAAGCACAATCACCATTCTATTTTTACTCTATCTTTTGCAAAAAAACTATAGAAAAAATAATCTAGGGGGAGTTTTAATTATTACTGTTATCCTCGCTGGCGCGATCTCTAATTTGATCGACAGAATTTATCTCGGCTATGTAATTGATTTTATCAACATTCCCTGGTTTTCCATCTTTAATCTGGCTGATATTTTAATCGTTCTAGGGGTTGGTTTTTTATTAAAAGAAGAATTATTAAAAAAGAAAATTATTATTAAATCTACTATTTAATCTTCTTTTTGATTTCTTCAATTTCCTTGGTAAGTTCGTCTATTTTTTTCTCGTTATCCAGATCAAAAACCCACTCCAAAAACAATAAAACTAAAAACAAAATCGCTGTAGTTGCAAAGGTTCCTCCAATAGTCAGCCGACCAAGCTCTCCTATATCTAAATCAAAGAATATACCATGAACGATAGCGAGAAGCGCTCCAAAAAAAGAAGCTATCAACAAAATAATGAATTGTCGTTTATTAGACTTTAAAGTTTTCATATTTATATTATAGCATAGATTTATTTCTATAAAAAATTTGCAAAAAGTTTTCATCATTGCCATAATAATAATGTTTAATTTCTTGTCCTAAAAACTAACTTTATGTCTTCTAAAATATTTTCTGCTACTTCTATTGGATTACATAGTGAACCGGTTGAGGTTGAAGCTGATATCTCAGGTGGTTTGGGAAACTTTGTTGTGGTTGGTTTGCCGGATACGGCTGTACAGGAATCTCGAGAGCGTGTTCGCTCGGCTATTAAAAACAGTTCTCTAACTTTTCCTCAAACTAGAATAACTATAAACTTAGCTCCGGCTGATATTAAAAAAGAGGGGCCGATTTTTGATTTGCCAATTGCGCTTAGTGTTTTAATCGCGGGCAGTAAAAATTTTATATCAAAGATAGACCTTAAAAAATCGATTTTTATTGGTGAGCTTTCTTTGGATGGAACTTTGCGAGGAGTAAACGGTGTTTTACCGATCGCCATAATGGCTAAAGAAAAAGGTTTTAAAACTTTATTTTTACCAAAAGCAAACACCGAGGAAGCAAGTTTAATTGAAGGCCTTGAAATAATACCACTGGAAAATCTAAACGAACTGATAAAACATATTACGGGTGTAGAAACAATTTCTCCTTCAACAAAAAAATATAATTTAAAAGACAAGCAAGAAAGCTATGCTTACGATATGTCGCAAGTGCGCGGTCAAGAGATGGCGAAAAGAGCCATGGAAATTGCAGCGGCTGGTGGACATAATATTTTAATGAGCGGTCCTCCAGGAACAGGGAAAACTCTTTTAGCTCGCACCCTGCCTTCAATTTTACCAAAAATGACTTTGGATGAAGTTTTAGAAGCAACTAAGATATATAGTGTTTCCGGAAAATTAAACAAAAATCAATCTTTAATAAATACTCGTCCTTTTAGAAATCCTCACCATACTTCATCGGCAGTAGCTTTAATCGGCGGAGGAACTTGGCCAAAACCAGGCGAAATCAGTTTGGCTCATCGCGGAGTTTTATTTTTAGATGAATTCCCGGAGTTTAGCCGGCATCTTCTGGAAAGTTTGCGCCAACCACTCGAAGATGGGGTTGTCACGGTTTCACGCGCCACCGGATCGCTTGATTTTCCGGCAAAATTTATTTTAATAGCCGCTCAAAATCCTTGTCCATGCGGAAACTACAGCGATCCTGACAAAGATTGCACTTGCTCACCAAATCAAGTCATAAAATACAACCGTAAAATATCCGGTCCTCTGCTGGATAGGATTGACCTAAACATTGAAGTAGAAAAAGTTAAAATAGACAAATTAACCTCTGCTCCTGACGGAGAAAAATCAGAAACAATAAGAGAAAGAGTGCAAAATGCCCGCGACTCACAGAATGAACGGTTCAAAAATTTAGATACTTTAACTAACTCTGAAATGAAATCCGAAGAAGTGGAAAAATTTTGTGAAATAGATAAAGAGTCAGAAGAGTTATTAAAAAATGCTATTCAAAAATTTAATTTATCAGCCAGATCTTATTTCAGAATCTTAAAGCTATCCCGCACCATCGCCGACTTAGCCCGAGAAGAAAACATCAAACTACCTCACCTTGCCGAAGCTCTGCAATACCGCCCGAAAAGTGAATAAAATTGACACATTTTGTTTAATAACATAAAATTTAACTATCTTTAATTTAACAATCTTATGAATAAACTAGTTTTCGACATTGAGACAATTGGAGAAAATTTTGATGAGCTGGATAAAACCACTCAGAGTGTTTTAACTCGTTGGATTAAAAAAGAATCTAAAAATGAAGAAGAGTATGAGCTGGCTTTAGATGATTTAAAAGATGGTTTAGGGCTTTCTCCTTTAACCGGAGAAATTGTAGCAATCGGTGTGCTGGATGTAGAGCAAGACCAAGGGGCAGTTTACTATCAGTCTAAAAAAGACCTGTCCGCAGATGCTACAGCGTTGCAGGCGGGAGAAGAAGCTTTAGAAGAAAACGGGATTAAATATGTTACTTACAGCGAAAAAGAGATGTTAAAAAAATTCTGGGAAGGTGTTAAAGATTACCGACAAGTAATCAGCTTTAATGGTCGCGGGTTTGATATACCATTTTTAGTGGCTCGCTCTGCAGTCCACGGAATTCGTCCCAGCGTTGATTTAATGCCCTATCGTTACGCCAAACACTACGAAACAAATCACTTAGATCTACTTGATCATTTAAGCTATTTCGGTTCAGTTAGAAAAAAAGGTAATTTACATTTATGGTGTCGGGCGTTTGAAATTATTAGCCCAAAATCAAAAGGCGTAAGCGGAGATGATGTTGGAAAACTATTTCAAGAAGGAAAATATTTAGACATAGCCAAATACAACGCCGACGATCTATTCGCCACCAGAGATTTATACAATAAATGGTCAAAATACATGGCATTCTAAATAAGGGCCCGTAGCTCAGCTGGTTAGAGCGCTTGCATGGCATGCAAGAGGTCGCAGGTTCGAATCCCGTCGGGTCCACAAATATTTTAAAATTAAAAAGAACCTTTTAAAAACAAATAACAAGGGAGGGGTCATGTTCTTTAAAACAGAAGAAAAAAACGGTAGATTTATTGTTACAACATACAAAGTTAAAATGTTCAATAAAGAGCATGGTCTTATCAAAGTAACAAGGCATGAAAAGTATTGTCCTTTATGGTGTTTATCATTTTTTATTTTTAGTCTATTGTCTTTCTTCTCTATCGTATTATTAAATGATTGCACTAACCCCAGTAATTGGCTAAAACTTTTTGCTTTCATGTCAGGCTGTACAGCATTGTTTTCTTTATCGTATGGATTTAGCAAATCTTTATAGTCTTAAAAAATATCCAACCTAAGCCCTACACCGCAACAAACGGCTGTAGGGTTTTTTACAAATATTAACTTCTCGTATATAATCATATATAGCTTAATAGCTATTAAACATTGGACTGTAAATAAACGGTCAAAATACTATGACTCAACACAACCTACAACAAATCTTAAATAACTGGGATATTAAATTTAAAAAAGTTCGCGATGATATTGATATTTGTGGCTCTCCGGAAAGGGCTAAATTTCGGATTGTTGTGGAGGATAACGATAATAAATTATATATTTTAGAAAATATTCATAGTAAATTGTTTGAGAGAAAAAATATAATTGCTGAAACTTCTGAATATTTGGAAAAGAAAAAGTTGTTAGGTGCTACTTCTTATCTTCGTAACAATAAAAATGAATTTTTAAGCTTGGTTCCACAAAATTATCCAGTAGATAATAACTGCTGCGGGCAACCGAGGATGCATAGTCAAGATGAATATTGGCAAGTTCTTCCGTTTGTTGATGGTATTTCCCTTAAACGACCAAAATATGTTTTTGATTCTTGGCGAGGGGAAACGTCTGCTCAATTTTTGATTGATTTAAAAAATAAAAATAAAAAAATTCCTTTTTTTGACCATAACGATGTTTTTTCTTTGAGTGCTTATGTCTTAGAAATTACAAAAAGTATTCAAAATCATAATCCTGAAATTTATAATAATATAAAATCCATAATAAAATACTTACAAGATAACTTTTTTAATTCTTATGAAAAATTGCCAGTCAGCTTTTGTCATGGTGATTTTCATCCTCTAAATATTATTTGGGGTAAAGACAAAATTAACTCTGTAATTGATTGGGAATTTGTTGGTTATAAAAAAGAAAGTTATGATGTGGCTAATATGGTTGGGTGTGTTGGTAGCGAAGATTTAAACGGATTAATAGATGGAATAGTCCCGGGATTTATTAAAGCCCTAAAAGAAAAAAACTTTCTTAAAAAAGAAAGTTGGGATACTCTAATTGACTTTATAATCGCCCTCCGCTTTGCCTGGATAAGTGAGTGGTTGCGCAGAGACGACAAAGAAATGATCACACAAGAAATTAAATATATGAACCTGTTAATAAAAAATAAAGAGAATTTAAACAAGGCCTGGAATATTTAAAAAAGTTTTTTAAGCTCTTCTTTGGCTATTGCTCGATCATCCCATTTTATTTTTTTTCCGTCTGCAATACACATTGCCTGCTCACTGCCTTTACCGGTAATTAAAACTAAATTGTTTTCCTTGGCTAAGGTCAAGGCTTTTTTTATAGCCTCGCGACGATCTAAAATTTTAAATAAATTTTTATCCAAAACTTTTCCTTCTTTTACTGCTCCTTCAACAACATTGTTTATGATTTCCATTGGATCGTCGTCGTAAGGGTCTTCATTAGTAATAATTACATAGTCAGCGTTTTTGCCGGCTAGCTCACCTAAAATCGGGCGACGCGCTATGTCTCTTCCTCCGCCGCAAGATCCTAAAACATGGATAATTTTAGCATTATCTTTTTTTAATTTTAAAACTGTATTATAAGCCTGCTTTAATGATTCCGGTTCCGGGGCGTAGTCAACGATAACTGTAAAATTTTGAGCTTCTTTAATTAACTCCATTCGCCCGGGCACTCCTTTGATTTTACTTAAGGTTTGTTGCATTTCTTCCAGTTCAAAATCTTGACTTAAACCGACCGCTATCGCGCTAAGTGCATTATAGATATTAAATTCTCCTATTAAATTTAATTTAAAATTAACGTTGTCAGTGCTAAAGCTAATTCCTTTTAACTTACTATGTGTATTTTCTACAGTTAACGCTTGATCAACTAAATCACTTTTGTTATTTTTAATAGTAATTCCAATTTTTTTATCAACTTTAAAATTTAAAAAATCTTTTGCGTGTTCATCGTCTAAATTAGCGATAATTGCTTTGTTAATTTTCTTGTTATCTATTTTTTTTCTTTTTGATTTTTCTAGATGTTTAAATAACTCCAGTTTTGCTTTTTTATAGTTTTCAAATCCCCCATGGGATTCAATATGCTCCGGAGTTAAGTTTGTAAACACAACCACGTCGTAATTTATTCCCAAATGACGGAATTGTTTTATTCCTTCGGACGAAGTTTCAATCACAGCATACTTACATCCGGCCTGAACCATTTGTTTTAACATTTTCTGCAAAGCAAACCGCCCCAGCATGGTCATTTTTTTATCGTTCAACCACTCTTTGTCTCCGATCTTAAAAAAAACAGTTGAAGTTTCCCCTGTTTTATCTCCACGAGCCTCCAAAGCTTTAGCAATCAAGTGAGCAGTAGTAGATTTCCCGTTAGTTCCTGTAACCCCGATCACAATCAACTTCTCACTGGGATGTGCATAAAAAAAAGCAGCCAAACAAACCAAAAACTTATGATAAAAAGGCTGCAAAAATCTAAAAACAGATTTAGGTATTATTTTTTTAATTATTATCAAAATTTTATCCATATCATTATCTTCCAATTACCCGTAAAGCCTCTTTTATTTTATTATCAGTCCCCTCTATTTCTTCGGAAACACTCTCAAGCGCTTCTCTAGCGTCTCTTGCTGTATAACCTAGTCCAACTAGAGCGTTAACTACATCTTCGTTTTCTTCGGAGTACTTTCTGGTTGGAGCGCTGTCATCTCCGGTAACTATTATTTTATTTTTTAACTCTATAATAATTTTCTCGGCTGTTTTTTTGCCGAGACCCGGCGCTCTTGATAAAACATCTGCTCGTTTATTCACAATAGCTCTTTGCGTTTCTCCCAAACCAACCGTGTCTAATAAATGTAAAGCTGATTTTGGACCAACTCCGGAAACAGAAATTAATTGGTTAAATAAATCCAGCTCTTCTTTATTTTGAAACCCAAACAAGCTTAAAGCATCCTCTCGAAAACGCAAAAAAGTGAAGAATTCTTTTTCTTCACCTAATTTTATTTGGCTAAGCAAATTATTTCCTAAAAAAATTTTATAGCCAGTATCGCTTGCTAGTAAAATTACAGATAAATTATCTATGCTTATTATTTTTCCTTTTAAGTAAGAAATCATTTTTTTTCTTGAAACACTTCGTTAATTATTACATTGAAAGTTATTACAATAGGTATCGCTAAAATCGCACCAAGTATACTGCCAATTCCAATGGCAGCGCCAATTTTAAATCCGGACATTAAAGCAACAATACTAACTACAGGATTAATGCCAACTGCTTTTTTCATAACCTGAGGAACAAGCACTATATTTTCAAATTGCTGAATAGCCAAATAAATCCCAAGTACTATTAATGCCAAATGGGGCGCCTGGAAAAAAGCCAAAACAATAGCCGGAATAGCTCCTAAAATAGGCCCTAGATACGGGATAAGCTCAGTTAAACCGGCGATTAAAGCTAAAACTAACGCATACTCAACTCCGGCAACAGATAGAGCTACAAAGGTTAAAAGAAAAATAATAAAAGATAGAATAAGTTGCGCCCTCGCCCAAAGACCAAGTTTTTCTTGGATTTTTTCCATGATATGAGTAATACGATCTCTTGGTTTAGCAGGGACTATATTGCTTAATAAATCTTTTACAGAACTTTTTTCAACTACCATGTAAAAAGTAATAACAAGTACAATAAAGAAAGATGCCACTCCGCCAAAGATGCCGGAAAGAACAGAGAAAACGCCTTTTGCACCTTGTCCTATATTATTTTGCAAAAACTCCAATCCTTTTTTGATATTATCTTCAAAGCTATATTTAACAGAATACTCTTCCAACCGCGAAAAGCCGGAAGATATCTGTTCCCAATATCCAGGGAAGTTTTTAATCAACTCTTTGACTTGATGAACAATAACCGGGGTAAGCAGTACAAAAACAGAGCTAATAATAGCAAATAAAACAATATAAATTATTATTGTACCTAAAGCGCGAGGAACACGACGACTATGGAGACTGTTAACCAATGGATTAATAACTGAGAATAAAATAAACGCTATAAACAACATAGCAACCACATCTGACACTAAATACAATAAATAAACAGAAAATAAAACAAGAAGAATTTTAACAATAGAAAACATGGAAATATTTAGTTGTTGTTTTTGTAAATTTGACATAGGGTTGTTTTATGAATTAAAAATAATTATAATGTTATTATGAAAACTTTTATTACTACAACCGAAAAGGAAACTTTTGCTTTAGCTAAAAAATTTGCTAGGAGTCTAAAAGGGAACGAAGCTATTGCTTTAACAGGCGAGCTTGGAAGTGGCAAAACAGTTTTCATAAAAGGCATTGCCAAGTCACTTGACATAAAAGAACACATAATCAGTCCAACCTTCAACATAATGAAAATTTACAATATTCCATATTCCATGTTCCATCTTCGACATCATAAACTTTGTCATATCGATGCCTACCGCCTCAATAGTTCAGAAGATTTAACATCCCTAGGTATCACCAACTATCTATCTGATGATAAAACTATTACAATAATCGAGTGGGCGGAAAAAGTGAAAAATCTTTTGCCAAGAAACACAATCTATATAAATTTTAAAGTAAACAAGAGTAAAAGAGCAATAACCGTATCCCAAAAAATTTAAAAGTCTCAATAATCTTAAAAATCACCCAATGAGTTATCCGGTTACTCTTAGAACTTCTTCAACCGAAGTTATTCCTCGTAGAGCCTTTAAAATTCCATCTTGAGCCATGGTAGTCATTCCTTTTTGAATGGCTATTTTTTTTATTTTATCTTCTGAAATATTTTTATCCGAGATAATAGCTTCTCTAATTTCTTCATCAAAGTTAATAATTTCAAAAATAGCAAGTCTTCCTTTGTAGCCAATATTACCACACTTTTCACAACCCTTGCCCATATAAAATTTCTGCTCAGCTAAATTATTAATATCTATTTTTTCTTTTATTTTTTCAGAAATAACAGAAAACATTTCTTTAATATAAGCTATTGTTTTTTCATCTAATCTGATCTCTTCTTTACACTCTTTACATATTTTTCTTACAAGCCTTTGACCGATAACCGTATTT
>Ga0257124_1000089_pt1 | contig 122037 bp, 127 predicted proteins | sample SI106_150metaG_FD_190154 | JGI IMG/M metagenome (GOLD analysis project Ga0257124, IMG submission 190154) | Marine microbial communities from Saanich Inlet, British Columbia, Canada - SI106_150 | ecosystem: Environmental > Aquatic > Marine > Inlet | place: Canada: British Columbia | collected...
TTTATGCACGTAGAGTTCTCAAGTTGCCCTATAGACACATTAATAATGCTGCACACTCACCCATACAAGCATTGTTTAGCTTCAAATACAGACTTAAATACACTAAATAAGGCTCAAAAGAGCAATTCTGATGTAATAATGATTGTAATGTGTGAACAAGAAAGATACAATATTTATGTGTAAATAAGCTGAAAAAACAAGAATGTTTATTAATGAAGCCTACTTTTTACACATAAAACAAACTAAATTAAAACATTATGAGGTAAAACAAAATGGTTAATGCATACTGTGTAAAATGTAAGAAAAAAGGTCAGAAGATGAAAAGTCCAATGATGAACAAAACTTCAAGAGGCGGTTTCATGGCTAAAGGTCAATGTCCAGATTGTGGCACTACTATGTGCGCAATGATGTCAAAAGACAACGCTGTAGCTGCAATGAAAGCAGGAGAAGCAAAGAAAAACTTCTAAGTTTATTTTTTTTATTTTTTTATTATTCTTTTCTAAAAGAGAAAAGCTTTATTAATTCAGCACATAAAGTTATCTTATGAAGAAAAAAACAACTATTCTAAGTATAATTCTGATCCTAATAATTCTCAGCAGTGCTTATTTCCAAATTTGGCAATATATAAACCCAGAAATCATAAAAACATATCTTGAAGGGTTTGGTGCTGCTACAATAATTGTATATTGTCTAATTTATTTAATCGCCGTATTCATCCCTCATGCAGGAACTGCAATGACTGTTGTGGGAGGATTATTATTTTCTCCATTATTTGGAACAGCTCTTGTAATTACTATATCAACATTAGGCAGTGTTCTTCCTTTTCTTATTGCTAAGAAATTTGGCCGTGAATACATCAAATCTAAAATTGAAAAAACAAAATATAAAAAATATTTAGATAGTACTGATAAAAATAGTTTTATGTTTATTCTCTATATGAGATTAATACCTCTAATTCCTTACGAATTACAAAATTATATAGCAGGATTAATTGACATATCTGTAGGTAAATTTATTATTGCAACATTTATAGGTTTGCTACCAGGCACTTTCTTCTTAATATATTTAGGAAATACTTTAACAGACATTCAACCAAATAAATTAATATTTCTTGGGATAATTACTTTATTTGCAATCCTTCTTCCTCTATCTTTGAAGAAATTTACTAAAGCTAAAGAGATTTTAGAAGTTGAATGAAATATTAAAGACTTCCCATTCCAGAATAAAAAATAAACACTATAAGATTACATTCTACTATTAACTAATAATACTCTATTTTCTATAAATCCATAAATCTTTCGAAAAAACTTACAAAGAACATATATAAAGATAAAATTTAATAGCTACTATGATCAAAATTAATAACCTAACAGGCAACATGATTACTAGACGAATTGTAGATATCATAGAGCCCTTTATTGTCAAAGAAATTCAACGAGAGAACCACACATTCTTTGTTTATAGATGTAGTGATTACTCCTCATTCCAAGAACTAATAAAAGTACATCAATTTGATATGCTAAATGTTCTAAAGTATAAACCAATCCTAAATAAATATTGGTCTGCAATTGATATTATTTATTTAAAGATTAAAGAAACCCCCAAATTTGAAAAAACAAAAGAATATTTCCAAACTTTAAATAATTTACAAGTAAAACAAAAAACAATCTCTGAACTAGAATTCTTTGAAGTTAAATTAATTTCAAAAACAAAAAAACCAATTCTATCAGTTAAAACATATTATTTATTGCAAGAATTAGCAAAGATCGGATCAAAATTAAAATTTATTCATGTTGAAGCAAAAGGATTTATACATTTCATAACAAAAGAATTAGACTTTAATAAAGAAGACTATACAATAAAAACTCATTATGGAAGAAAACATTATTACCTATATGAATAAAGGCCAATCAAGACATTATCGTATTGAGACCCCAGTTTAATCTGAAGGGCATTTTTTTAAAGAAAAAATAGCCCCGCCCAGATTCGAACTGGGGTCCAAGGACATTTCCAATGTCCTAAGAAATTTATTCTCATAAACATTTCCAAAATCCTCGATGATTGGCCACTACACTACGGGGCTGTAATGTAATGATAAGTGTTCATATTTTATTTATAAATGTATTCATCTAAAATCCAAACAAGTTCTTCTGCGTAGAACCCTTAATAACATCATCAAATTTCTGATTAAAGAATACTAAAACAGAATCTGCAATCGGCTTAATCTGCTTGTTAATGTAATGATCATAATCAATAGAATGTTTTAATGCTTCTAATGGCTCAGGACCATCAGAAGTCATGTAATACTCAATAATATTAGATTTAAGTTTATCAAGTTTTCTTGCAGCTTTAACATGAGGAGGAGTTGTTTTTGTGTATTCATCAAGATTTTTTCTTAGAGCTTTTTTATAGACCAATTTTTTATCATATTTACCTGATTTTATATCTTCAACAAATTCTTTAACAAATTTTGCAACTTCTTTTTTATGAAATACTCTATCTAGTAAGCCAAGTTGAAAATCTTTAGAAACGGCAGTCCAATCCCTTCTAACAAATTCTAAACCAATAAAATCAACTTTTTCTTTAATCTCCTCTTTTTCCTTATTTACTAACAAACCAGCATATCTTTTCTTAGCACCTACTTCTGAACCTCTATTTTTAGGCATAAAAAATCTTTTGTAAGTCTTTTCAAATTCTAGATCAAGATAAGATTTTCTTGCATAATTTTCAGGAACCCACTTATCAAAGTAACCATTAATATATTTCTCAAATTCTTTACCTTTTTCTGAAGCTTCTTCATAACTCTTAACATGCAAATCAATAAAAATAGAATCTGTATCACCATAAATAACATTATAACCTTTATCCTCAATAAGTTTTATAGTGTGTTTAATTATCATTTGTGCAAAACTAGTTACAGTATCACCAACCTTAAAAGTAGAAAACCTGCAATTCTGACTTGCGAGAACACCACTAAAAGAAGCCATTACTGTTTTTATTGCAAAGCTTGCCATAAGATTTTTCTCTTTTTTAACTCTAGCTCTTACTTTGAAAAAATCTGTTAGTAAATTAGATAAAATTCCTTCTTGATTTTTGTAAATAGCACCATTAGGAGCCTTAATAAATTTTTCTTTAGGTAAATCCTTAGGGATTTGTTTTTCATCGTAGAAATGACTGTAAGGATCAATATTAAACGTTCTAAATAAAGTAGGGTAAAGGCTTTTGAAATCACAGACAATAACCCAATCATAAATTCCGGGTTTAGAAGGTAAAACAAATCCTCCTCTAACACGATCGTGTTGGTTTGCAAAACTTAATGAGAATGCAACCTTGCCTTTATCTCTTAATCTTGGAAGATAAACAGAATCAAAAGTTGCAATGCTCGCTTGGATTTTATCAAGCTGCATTCCGGTAAGTAGCGAACGACTAAGAGACAAATCAATCATACCAGATTTATATAAAATATCATAAACAAGAACAGAATCTTTAAGATTATAATCAATAAGTTTTTGTTGATCATGTAAGAATAATTCTTCTATTTCTTCACCCTTCTGTTCACCAGTAAGAAGTTTTTCATCCCCCAGAATTGTTTTTGCAGCTGTGTTTAATTTATAGTCATCTAATTTGATGAATGAAACCTTTGCAAGTCTTAAACCATCAATTAATAATCTCCCTTTAAAGTCAGCTGATGAATCTCTTAAGAAAGATTCTTCTATTCTTAGAGTGCATTTCTCGTCTAATCTTCCCAAATTAAATGGAACCTTAACTCTCTCAAAATGTTTTTTTAGAAAAGCAAAATCAAAACTTATAACATTCCAACCAGTAATAATATCTGGATCTTCTTTTATAATTAATTCTTTGAATCTTGATAATAACTCTCTTTCTGAAGAAAAGGTTTCTGCATTCTTCAAATTATCGTGTTTAGCATTTAATAGAACCACACTTATATCTTTTGAGTAAAGAGAAATAGCGTAGAGTGTTTTCATATTTCTACAAGTCTCAATATCAATTGAAAGTATCTTAAGATTCTTTGGTTTGTATTCACAAGTAGTTATTACGGGGTTATCAAAAAAAGTATTTACATTATTTGATTCTTGTTCTTTACCTTCAATAATCATAGAACCTTTAATGTTATTATCCATTAAGAATCTTTGAGTAAATCTTACATCTGCTTCATAGCAAGGAATATTATTTTTTTCTAAGAGTTTTCTTAATTCAGAAACATCCTTAGGAATGTTTGTTATTATTTTTGTAACATCTTCATCATAAAGATTTTTTAATTTAACTTCTTCAAATTCTGCATTTAATTCAGAATCTTCAATTATGGCTTTAGCATCATCTTTATCTACTTTTTTAATAAAGAAATAAGGTTTAACATCAAATACAGCTTCAAAACTCTTATCATTCTCTAATCTACCAAAGATATGAATTCTTGCATTCTCTCCAGGCTCATCAATTCTATATGTAGAATATACTATGAAAGCTTTATGTTTTTGCATATCTCAAGTTAGAAATTGATTATATAAAAATGTTGTTAAACATTAATAATTAATTATTAAACTTTACAATAGCTTTCTGTTTAATAATACCCATTATTGCGGAATAAGCTGAATTAACAAATTTAGAAGTATTATTTGGATTAAGAACTAAATCATTTTTATCTATTTTTGAACCAAAAGAGTAAAATATTTTAGATAGATCTTTACGTTCCTCATAGTTTCCTTTAGGTAATATTGCCCTATCAACTAACACAACTTTAGAATCATCAAAAGTATAACTAGGAACAATTTCATCTTTTAACATAAATCTTTCAAAATTATGAGTGTTAGCAACAATAGAATCAAAAGGAGATATGTATACAAAAGGCGAATCTTCTTTAACTTTTTTAGATATTTCTACAAAAACTTTATCTAACTTTTTATTAATATCACTACCAATCAAAACAGAATAAATTGGTTGATGACGATAAGAAAAAGGTTGTATTGCCTTATCAAATAATGGCTCAGTATGATCAAAATGCTTTCCTCCATTATCCGCTACTTTAAACTCATAAAACTTTTTTAGCTTATCCAACTCTACAAAAGATTCTTTAGTTATACCAGAAATCTTAGAAGCAATGCTATTTGTTCCAACTTCTCTAACTTTATTAACATAAGTTAGAGCTATGTTAACTAGAATAGCAGGAACTTTATTAGCAGAATCGCTTAAAAATAAATCTTCAAAACCATTTATACTTTCTTTAAAAAAAGGTTCATCAACTAGAAACTTGTAATTGCTAACAAGATTTATTGCTTGTGTACAAGCCAATTCATAAAAATAAGCATGATCTTGATTAGTCATAGAAATAGAATCAGGATGAGTAAAACAACTTATTCCAAAATTAGACATAACATTCTCAAAATCATCGTTATAATTTTCAAAATTATAATTTTCAAAATTATTTTTGGCAGCCATAAAATAACAGAAATCAATACAAGTATTTAAATGTTGCTAAATAAATAAAAACTAAAAAAACAAAATAAAACTAATCGTCATCATCGCCTGCATATGAAGGAACTGCAGTCTTGTTGATAATCATTATATCACCAATGCTTTTAACTAATTGATGAGGCACAATTACACCTTTAGCATTACCAAGAACTTTATTTAGAAATGAGCTTTTTGTTGCTCTAACTCTCCAACCAACGATTTTAGTATGAGTTAATATTGCTTCTTCAATATCTCCGAAGTAATCTCCAGAGTCTGTAAAAACACGCATATCGTATGTTTCAGATATTCTTTTTACTTTTAACATGTTAAACCACCCTTATTTCTTATTTATAATGAATATTATAATATACATATGTCCACACCACATATATATAAATCTTTTGTTTTGCTTTTAACCCAAAATCTCATTAATCTTATCAAAGTGCTCATGAAAGATGTGCGCAGAATCAGAAAACACAGTTATTTTACCAATAGGGATCTTTAATTTATCTGCAAGATACTTCTGCAAAGCGTAAATCTGATAGATATTTGCAGGCCAACCGATAAAGAAATCATTGCTTCTAATATTAACAGTTATATCTAGTTTAGATTTGTAAACTTTAAAATACACACTTATTAAACCTGGAACAGATTTCTTATTTTTCAAAGAATCAACTAAAGGATCATAAATTATTGCAATACCTCTTCTTGAGTTAGGATTGCTTTTTAACAAAGGATAAATAAAATTATCAATTTGGTTTTTAGCATTTCTATAATTAAATAATCTTTGCCCATAACTATAGTTATAGCCAGATGGATCAATCTTATTAAGCATTATGCTTTTTATCTCATCTATATTTGGGTAAATAAAATCCTTAAAACGTTTCATTACATTAATTGGTTCTTCAATATCTTTTGTTGATTCAATTATAAGAATAACATTTAGTAATTCTCGGCACACCCTTTTATCTCTATCAATAAAATCCTCGCCATTTTTCATAATAACTTTTAGAGTAGTTTTCCATGCTTCAAGAATATTTTTAGCTATAATTTCCATTTTATTTCAACTTGGTTTTATTTTTTTTATTTTCATCAGCAAAAAAGCTTGTTAGTTTTGCATTACCTTTTATCTTTGCAAAATCATAAGTAAAAAAAGGAATATGCAGATTTTTCAAAATGTAATTAAATTCATTAATAACTTCTTTAGGATTATCAACAGTTACTCTAAAGAACCTTACTCTATCAATACCATTAAAAATTTTTGAAAGTTTTTCTCTTGTTTTTAAATAATTAATAGAATCAACTGAATCAAAATATTTTATATTATGAACAGTTCTTTTAACATAAGACCTTTGAGTCATTGTCAAATCAGACTTTCTGAATGCAGAACTAAAAGCAATTTTAAATCTAATTGGAATACCACAAGATTTGTATATTGTCTCTTCTGTAAAGAAAAAAGACTCACTTTCCTCTTTTATTGTTCGAAAAATATCTAACAAAAATGAATTCTTTTCAAAAAGCTTAAAATTATAATTCCAGAAACGAATATAGTTTCTTTCAAAAAAGAAAAATTCTCTTGAATAAGGTTTATTCAACTTATGTATTGACCTTAAACAATGATGAGCAGTTTTTCTTTTATTTACATTAGCAATAAGTAATGCTTTGTTTGCTTTAAGCATAAACTCTCTAAACTCATGAGCATTTTTATAATTATTAAAAAATTCTTGTATATCAACCATTAGAGTTGATGAAGAACAACTTACACCTATTGTTTTATCTGCAAATTCTTTCTTATAAAGTTTCCATTCTTTCTCATCAAAAGAATAAACACCAGCTTTTCCAAAAAATACTGGAGACTTACATAATTCTTTATTTTTTATATTAATCTTTATCTTTTTTTGAGAGAAAGTTTCAATAATGTAAGAAAACAAAGTATTATTTTGTTTAATAGCAGAAATAGTGACATCAAAAAATATTTGTAAGCTATTATTAGAATCACTCGAGAATAACCTAATAAAGTTTTTCATTCTTGCTTTATCATAAATATTTTCACAATTAATTATAAAACCAATTCTTTTATTATAATCTTTTGTATCATTTGATAAGTTTTTTATAAAAGTAGATAAAAAAGTGTCATCTTTGTTTTGAATTAGTTTTTCAAAGTTTAGTATTGCAATACAATCACTTACTTCATTAAATAAATCATATACTGCATTGTAAAGCTTATCTAAATCAGAAAACTTAGTTGCATCAAGAACAATAGAATCTAGTTTATTTATCCAATTATTAGGATCAAGTTTTTTTATAATTTTTTTATCTTCATAACCATCAATAGGAGTTAAAGGTTTTAAATTATTATTTATTACAATAGTTTTAGTATTATCTTCAAGTATTATCTCTCCAGAGTCACCAGATAAAGCAAAACGCTTCTCCCCAAACTCCTCTATGCCAGATAATTTTAGAATATTATTCTTCACAAGTTTATTAAGATGATAAAGCAATCTTTTATGTAAGAGTGATTTCTTATGTCTAATCTTACCTCTTACTTTTTTTTCACCACCAACAAAAAGAATATCCGCACCATCAACATCAAATGTGTTTGCATCATCTGGAAAAATCAATCTAACAATTTCAGAAGTGGTTAATTCTTTACCTTCAACCTTTTTGAAAGCATTTAAAATCGCTATATCAAGGTGATGCATAATTGAGCAGAAGCAAGCTTAATTCATATAGTTTTGCTTTTCTGAACGGTTCAGAACAGTATTAACTTAAAAATACAAATGTTCAAAATTAGCAAAACTCAATTAACAGCAAACTTAGAAACATGCTTATCATTAACTTTCTCTGCATCAAGATCAAATGCATTTCTACAAACTTCTTCACAATTCTTTAAAAAAGCCCTAGGATTCTTATTCTTTTTGAATATCTTAAGAACCATATTATCAGTAAGAAATTGCAAATCACCAATTCTCATTCTAATAAGAGTTATTGCTTCATCTGAAGAAATATCACCTAAACCAAAATTGTTATCTTTACCAATAATCTTTTTTAATTCATTAGGTAAATTAATATCAGTTTTTTTACTTACAAGAATGATTGATTTGAAAGATTTATTTTCAAAATAAGATTTAATATTAGAAAAATCTTTTTTATTAAGATCTTGTGCTTCATCAAGAAGTAAAATTCTATTCTTTGTTCTTACTCTGAATAATTTATTGAAGAACCAACCAGCATTAATAAGTAATCTATTAAAGTTTATAGAACCAACAGATTTGTTACAGTTATAATATATTACTCTTCTTTTACCTTTGAATGTATTAATAATTCTTTTAAGAATAGTTGTTTTACCAGTTCCATAAGGCCCATGAATAAAAAGAATATTAGACTCAGAAATCTTTTTATTAATATCTAATAATAAATCATCAAAACCAAAAAACTCATTATGGAATGCAGCAGGTTTAAAACTAAAAGGATTACTATCAAAACCTAATTTATTGAACCATGTTATATTTTTCATTTTATTCCTCCTCAAACTCAGCACCACAACCAGGGCAATAAATATCTTCATCATCTGCTAAAACCCCACAATTAAGACAAAATTGATCACAATTTCTACATCTCCAATGTTCATCAATTTTATCTAATCCTTCATGACATCTTTCACAAACTTCAGTATCTGCATAATCTTCATTTTCATATAAACCGTTTATACTCTTTAAATCATAAACACTAGCAACTTCTTTTTCTTGGAAAACTAAAGATTCTCCTAAAGCTGCACAAATTGCTAAGAATTCTTTTAAATTATTTGCTTCATCATAAATTCTTTTTAGAACAATGTCAGGAATAAACTCAGCACTACCCAATCTATCTCTTGCAATTTCTAATGTTGTTAATTGAGTAAAACCTTTTAACTTAATTATATCTTTACCAATTCTATCTTTTATTGAATCAGAAAAATTAACTAACTTATAAGAAGTTGTTGTAAACACAATAGACTTTATTCTATCTTGATCATAATAATATTTAATTTTATCATTATTTTTCTTAGATAAAAAATTAACATTATCTAGGAGCAGAATCATACCTTTAGGTTTTTTATGAATTAATTTAGCAATATCAAGTTTTTTATTTAATAAAGCTGCATTAACATAAACAACTTTTCCCTTTCCTTTAAAATTATTTATTGCATGCTTAAGCAAAGTTGTTTTTCCTGTTCCTACCTTACCTTCAATTAAGATCATGCTTCCTGCTGAAATTTTGTATAAAACTTCTTCACACTCTAATCCCCTACCAATAATTTCAAAGTTAGATTTTAAAGGGTTAAGTATGAAAGGGTTTTTTTTAAAGCCAAACTCTTTGTACCATCTCATTTTTTCACATCCTAAGATTTATATAGCAAGTTATAAAAACTTCACCTATTTAAACTTTGCTACTTTAGAATGGTTAGAGATTGATTTGTTTATAAGAGAACTGCAAATAATTAAATAATTTCAGAATATTAAGGAATTCTCCTTAACTGCTTTAAAAGATAATTTTCTTTTTCAGAATCACTACTAATCTGCTCTGTTTCAGCTTGAACAGGTTTTTCAACAGCAGGATTAATCCCACCTTCTAAAGCTTCAATAAAGATATTCTTTGTCCCTTCAAGAGATTCATGTGAAGCTTTATTCATATCCCATTTAAAGTTTAAACCATCATTAGGCCTTCTTGGAACAATATCAATAGCAAAATGAGGAATAAGTTGGCCTGCATCAAGACCATTCTGTATAAGTATATTAGTCCCATGTAAACCAAGAGCATCAAACAAAATAGAAGCAAATCTATTTGCAACTAGCATAGTATAAGAAAGTAAATCATCAGGCATCTGTTCTAAAATACTAAAATGATTTTTAGGAACAACTTTTAGATGACCAATAGTAAAACCCTTACTTAAAAGAAATACAGCAACTCTTTCATCTTCGTAAACAATTACGCTTTTACTTTTTATTGCATCACAAATTAAACAATCCATCTTTTAACCAAATAATTTACTTATACTATCTAAATCAATATCTTTCTTAACAGGCGTTTTAGGTTCTTCAACAACTTCTTTTTTAGGTTGTTCTTTAACCTCTTCTTTAACAAGTTCTTCAGTTGTTTTTTCATTAAAAGAATTATCAACAACTTCTTTAGCTTTAACAACAGGTTGCTGGCTAGGTGCAGGTTGTTCTTGCACACTGTAACCTGTTTTTGATCTTAAAAGTTTTAACATTTGTTCAAACTGCTGAGCACCTTGAGAAACTGATTCAAGTTGCAGAATTTTATTATTAGGATTAGTAGGAATAATATGTAACATAACATGTGGTGCTTTTTGTCCTGCAGCTTCACCAACTTCAAATAATAAAGAAGTTCCCTTAACTCTCATTACAGAAAGCATCATCTGGCTAATCTTCTTAGCAATAATCATCATATGCCCTAATAATTCAGGGGGAACTTGTGGAAGAATTTGGAAATGTTGTTTAGGTAATAAAAGAACATGGCCTTCATTTGCAGGGTTAATATCAAGAATTGCAAACACCTTATCATCTTCAAAGACTTTGTAAGTTGGTATTTCTCCTGCAATCATTTTACAAAATATACAGTTTTGCTTTTGCAAATCTGCAATCTGCTCAGGAGACATATTCTTTAGTTCTTCTTCAGTGTAGTTAGACATAATAATGATTATATTCTTTTTATTTAAAATTGTTTGGATTTAGAAAGTATAATAAACAAGAGAATTATTTTTTTAATCCTAAAATCTTATCCACAACATTACCCAACTCCAACCCAACAAGGGTAGATATAAGCCCAGTATGAAAACCCACTAATCCTTTGGAAATTATTGGATGTTCAGTTACGGTGTTGTAAAAAGGAGCCATCATATAACTATGTTCATAATTATTTCGTACAAAATCTATAAGTTCTGGTCCGATTGTAATATACCCTATTACTGCCCCTACAACAAACGCAGAAAATCCTAAATATAGAGCAAATGGTTCTTTTTTTATCATTTTATTGAGTATTTAAAATATAATACTATAAAGAATAATTCAGTAATTATAAACTTTCCGATTTTATTACTACTCCTAAGTTACTATCAAGTCTTCTCAACTTTAAATTAGCTTTATTTTATCCCACATTCTTTAAGACTTTTAACATATTTTTTATCCATTACCATAAGATGCTCTTCTAACCATTCCTTAAGAAAAGTCAAAAATGCCTCACAATCACAATCCTTTTCCTCAAATTCATTTTTAAACTTTAGAACTTTTTCTATCAATCCCATATGTTCTTCAATATGTTCTTCAGCACCAGCATAGTGGCATTCTTCAAAATACTTTTCCTCAGTCGAAAAATGAACTCTCACAAATTCAGTTAATTCATTCAATATTTCATTTCTTTTTTTCTTATCTTTTTCTAATGAAGTTTCATAAGCTCTATTAATAATGTCAATAAGCTGTTTGTGTTGCTCATCAATTTTCTCAAACCCTAATTCTAAATCTTTATTCCATTCAATAAATACCATTTTATTTACTCCCCCCACTAAAAAAAGTTTCTTTTTTCTTTTTATTCATTTTCTTAATCTCCAAAACTAAGTCTTCTCAACTTTCAAAATCCTAGATTCATTAACATGTTTCTGCACTAAGAAAGAGTGCCCACAATAAACGCATTTCTTTTTCTTTTTAGAGAAATCATCTAAATGCAGAGGTAAATATTTCATTGTGTTACCACACTTCGGACATTTAACAGTAAATATTTTAGGCATTTTCTTCTTTATTAGAATCAATTAAATTATTAATTTCTTTTTCTGTTTCTTCTAACATTTTTTCAGTATCATCAGTCTCTTCAATTGTTTCATCTTCAGGAGCTTCTAAATCTCCAGATTTGATTGCTTCAATTTTATCTTGAACTTGTGAAGTTCTAACAGATTCTATTTCTGCCTCTTCAACATCTGTTCTTTCTGCAATAGAATTAATTTCTTTGTCAATAGAGCCTAAGAAATCTTTATGAGCATCCCTTAGTTCATTTATTTTTTCTGCATGTTTTTGATTTTCTTCTCTATAAACTTCTAGATCCCCAAGTCTTTCTTCTTGAGTTTTATCAAAAATGTCAATAGGAACTTCAGGTTTAGCAACCCTTGCATCACCTAATTGTAATTGTTCATCAACTCTATCTTTAACTGGTTGAAATACTTCTCTTATTTTTTGACCATCAATTTCAAAATATTCATAGAATTTTTCTGTTAACTTAACAATAAAACTTCTACCAATTCTTTCTTTAATCACAAATCCTAATCTTGTAAGTTCTGCAACATGATCATAAGTTACCACACCACGAGCTTTAACAATATCACTTTGCAAAGCAGGACTTCTAAATGCAATCATAGATAACGTTTCTAGCTCAGATTTAGATAATTCTGTGTCAGCGACAATCTTAGTAACAACATCAAGGTATTGTTGTCTAACAGTCATCTTCCATGTTGTATCTTGATTAAAAATCATTAAAACAGAATTCTCAGAATATTCTTTTTCTAATTCTTTTAATTGCTTAGTAGCTTGTGAAGGTGTAATGTTACATAATTCAGCAATAAACTTTAACTCTAAAGCTTTACCAGCTGCAAATAGAATAGCCTCTATATTTCTTTTTAGAACAAGTAACTCATTCTTATCTATTTTCTTAATATTTTTTTGCTCAACACCCTTTTTTTTTACCATTTTACCCTTTTTTTATACGTAAATATTTACCATCTTCCTCTTTTAATCTACCTTCCTTAATCAAAGCAGCAATAACAATTTTTAATTCCTCTTCTCTAATACCAGTTGATCTAAAGATTTCATTCTCATCTTTTGGTTTATCTAGAACTATTAATACCATATTCTTCATTAAAGTTCCAAGAGTTCTTGCAATCACTTTGTCTTTACTCACTAAACTCTTTGTCATTAAACTTATTTCATGAAGTTTTGAAAGAACATCATTAACCCATAATCCTACTTCCCTGTTAGAAACTTTTATTTCTTCAGGTTCTAAGATTTCAATATTTGCAGGCATAAAATTTAAAGATAACCAAGTTATTTTTTGCATATTTGCAACCAACATTTCAATTTCAGCAAAAGTGCTAAATAATCCCTCTTGTTGTTCTTTTGGTTCACCATAAAATTCTTTTAAAATAAACATTGTTGTATCTGTTTTAAAGTTCTCAATGTATTTTTTTAGTGTTTCTTGAATATGCTCTTTTGGTTTACCAAGCATTTCAAATATAACTCTAATTTTTAAGTAACCTTTTTCTTTTAATTCAAATATTTCTGATTCGTCCATAATTATCACTTACCCATAATAGTTTGGTTTTTCTTTTTTAAATTCTTGTCCTTTTGCCTGTGAAAATTGGTTTTTTAATTCTTTGTAAGCATCTTCAATTTCTTTATTAACAGATGCACCAACTTTTTTCAGAGCTTCATTAAAGAACTCCATTTTAACTTTTTCAGCTTTAATATCTTTTCTTAAAGTAAGAATTGCAGCTTCTCTACAAACAGCCTCAATATCTGCACCAACATAACCATCTGTTAAATCAACTAAATTTGTAATTTTAACATCTTCTGCTAAAGCCATATCTTTAGTATGAACATCAAAAATCTTTTTTCTAGATTCTTTATCTGGAACTCCAACTAATACAATTCTGTCAAATCTTCCAGGCCTTAATAACGCAGTATCAACAATATCTGGCCGATTGGTTGCGGCAACTACAATAACATCGTTTAGAGCTTCAAGACCGTCCATCTCAGTTAATAAAGTTTCAACTGCACTCATGCCTGTTTTAGCGGCATTAGGAGAATCTCTTCTTGCAGTAATACTATCTATTTCATCAATAAAGATTATGCAAGGGCTTGCTTGTCTTGCTTTTTTGAAAATATTACTAATTAGCTTTGGAGTTTCATTAACCCATTTACTTAAAACTTCAGGACCTTTAACAGAAATAAAATTTGCACCACTTTCATGGCTAATTGCTTTTGCTAATAAAGTTTTACCTGTTCCAGGAGGACCATACATTAATATTCCTTTTGGAGGTTTAACTCCAAGTCTTTCAAAAGCATCTTTATGTTTAAGTGGCCATTCAACAGCTTCAATCAATTCTTGTTTAACATCTATTAGACCACCAATATCATCCCAAGTAACTTTTGGTATTTCAATTAGCACTTCTCTCATTGCAGAAGGTCTAACAAATTTTAATGCATCAATAAAATCTTTTTGAGTGATTAATAAGTTGTTAAGAATGTTTTCAGAAATATCTTCTCCTTCTTTTAATTTTCTAAGTTCAGGAAGAAGTCTTCTCATAACAATCATTGCAGCTTCTTTTGTAAGTGCTTCTAAATCTGCTCCAACAAAACCATGAGTTACTTCTGAAATCTTTTTTAGTTTAACTGCTTTTGCAAGAGGCATACTTCTAGTGTGAATTTTTAATATTTTTTCTCTGCCTTGTTGATCAGGAATACCAATTTCTATTTCTCTATCAAATCTTCCAGGTCTTCTGAGTGCAGTATCTAAAGCATTAGGACGATTGGTTGCAGCAATTACTACTACCCCTCCTCGTGATTTAAGACCATCCATTTGTCTTAATAATTCTATTACAGGCGTATTGAGAAATTCATTAGCCCCTCTTGATTCTCTTTTGAAAGCAAAAGAATCTATTTCATCTATAAAAATAATAGAAGGCTCATTTCTTTCTGCATCTTGAAATACTTTCTCAAACTTTTTTTCTGTAGCACCAGGAATTGGACTTATTAATTCACTTGGACGTAAATTAATAAAATGAACATCAGTTTCATTTGCAACTGCTTTTGCCAATAAAGTTTTACCTGTTCCAGGAGGACCATGTAATAAAACTCCTCTTGGAGGTTGAATTCCTAATCTCTGAAATAATTGAGGATGTTTTAGAGGTAACTCTATCATCTCTCTAACTTTTGCAACTTCATCTTCTAAACCACCGATATCTTCATAAGAAGTATCAAAAACTTTTTCTTCTTCAGGAGAAGTAGGAGTAGGATCAAATTCAACAACAGTATTTTCTGTAACAAGAGCATTTTCATTTTTAGGATCAACATGAGTTACAACAAATTTAATATCACCTAAACCAAACCTTGAAAAAGCGTTACTAAGGACTGCATTAAAATCATTTTCATTATTTCCCGTTGCCATGGTTCTCTTTCTAGTTGCAGAACCACCTAGCGCAACAAGATCATTTTTTGCAACTGCTCTTCCTAAAAGACCATTCTTAAAAACAATAGGATTAGCTTTAATTGTTATTCCTTCTTTAGCAGGTGCAATTGTAACTTTTTTTGCTTCTTTAATATCAAACTTTTTTATTTTAACTATTTCGCCAATGCTAGTTTTAGCGTTTCTTCTAGAAATACCATCCATACGAATAATATTTAATCCCATATCTCCCGGAAGACCCCTATCTACAATACAAACAGTTTTTCTTTGACCTTCAATTTCAATAAATGATCCAACACTTAAACCGATTTCTTTCATTAGATTGGAATCTACTCTAACTATTCCTTTATTAACATCATCTTGCATAGCCTCAGCTACCTTTAATTTTAAAATTGGAGACTTATCTTCTTTGTTCATAATAACACCTTAATTTAAGCAATATGAAGTTCTTTATTAATCTTATTAAAATCTAACATATATAATAAAAGAACCAAATAAAACTGCTTAGTTCTTTTGAATATCCTAAATGTATTAAATTAGAGTATTGTGATTAAAATAGATAAAAATACTATTTAAAAGCTAACAAGCTTGTCAACTTCTTTAGCATCAAGCCACATACCCTTACATTTAGTGCAAAAATCAATTGTAACCCCGTTTTTCATGATTTTCTTCATAGGAATATTACATCTAGGGCAAAGTAAAGTTAGATTTTGGAAATCTCTCTCTTCCTTAGCATTCTTTTTAACTGATGTTGTAAAAAATCCCATATCACTAAGAAATTTGTAATTATGATTTATAAAGTTAGTGACAACAATAGTTAAGTTTGAATTTATCTTAAAAAGAAAAAATGTAAGTGCGAAGGCAAGAAACATAATCGAAGGGTGTGTGTTTGAGGTGTTTAGATAATTATGAAGCACCCCACACTTACAATAATGTTGTGAGATTTCAATATTTATAAAGTTTTTGTTTATTTAACTACTTTATAGGAGTTACATACTAAAAGCGGAATTTATTTTTAGTATAGGGCTTTGGCTTACCAAAAATTAAATTACCATCAGAAGATTTAGTTATCTCTTTGTAAAGCCTCTCCCCTCGATTATTTAAATAAATAAAAATAGACTCATACTTACCATTATCATTTATATCAGAATTAAGGAACTTTGGTAAATTAAAATCAAAATTTGCACTACTAACAAAATTATGAGTTATACCACAATATATAGCATCAGGTTCAAGATTTTTAATAAACTTATTTCTATATAAATGGCTTCCAACACCTAATGTACCAAGAAATAAAACGATTAATGTCAAGGATTTATAGTTTGAACCCATAAAAAAGAAGAATCAAACTTAATTATTAAAGTTTCCGATAAAACCATAACAATATTTATAAACAAACCCACAATACAACAATATGCTAGAGAATACATCGGTGAAAGCTTGTGTATATCTGACTGGGAAACAACCTAATGCAAAATCCTAGTTCTCTAAGTAAACTAAAATACTATCTTTAATGAATAGTATGGTGAATAAAAAATGGCAAGAATGCACAGTAGAAAAAAAGGACTCTCTGGAAGCCACAAACCTATAAAAAAGGAAAAAGCTTCATGGGTAAAATATTCAACAAAAGAAGTTGAATTATTAATAGTAAAATACGTAAAAGAAGGTAAAACTTCAGCACAAATTGGACTTTATCTAAGAGATGAATATGGAATTCCTGATGTAAAAATATTACTAGGAAAATCTGTAAGTCAAGTAATTAAAGAAAAGAATATTGCAAAAGATATACCAGACGATATGATGGCTTTAATTAAGAAATCTATCATGATTAGAAAACATATGGAAGAAAACCACAAAGATATGACAGGTAAAAGAGGATTGCAATTAACTGAAGCAAAAATCAAAAGACTTGTTAAATACTACAAGAAAACAAAAGTTCTTGATTCAAAATGGAAATACGATCCAGAAAAGGTTAAGTTAATTGTAACTTAAGTTTGTTTTTTTCTTTTTTATTTTTCTTTTATTTTTATTCTAAATTAAGACAAACCTCATAATTACCTTTTTTTATGTAATTAACAACTAAATTCTCAAAATCAGACTTTTCTTTAACCGAGAACTCAGCCAGTTTCTCAGATATAATATTTTTTGTTTTTAAATCAGATATTTTATAATTTACTAATTTACTAAAAATCTCCAAAGCATCATCAACATTATAAGTTATCAAGTTTTTCCAATCCCTCTCAGAGGAAATAGCAACAGTATTTCCTGCAAGGAGCGTAGCTTTATGGGCAACAACAGAAGCTAAATTTATCATATAATAAAAATGTTTAATACTCCCACTACCATAAACAATACAAAAATCAAATTTAGATTTTACAAACTTTGAACCAAGATTATTTTCAAAACCACATTCATCTAAATTATTCTCCTCATCTAGAGCCTTCACACTTGACCCTATAAAATATTTTACTTTATTTTCTAATTTTTCCATAATATCACTAAAATTAGGAAAATCAACAAGTATATAAAATAAGGGTAGTACCTCAAAGGTATACAGGATATCTAAAAGAAACTGAAACAACATAATTTTTATAAACTACCTCATTCTTTAGTATAATATGCACTTCAAAAAAATAACAATAATAAGAACAGAAATATCTCGGAATGCAGGAGTTAATGAACAAATACAATTGTTTGGAGGCTCACTTGGTTTATTCAATCCTAGAGATAAAGATAAATCTTGCTATAGAATATTTATTACTTTACTTAAAAATCTAAAAAAAGAAGGATTAAGCAGTGATGAACTTGCAGAAAAGACAGGTTTAACAAGAGGGACAGTTGTCCATCATTTGAATAAGTTAATGGATGCAGACATTGTAATAAATCACAGAAATAAATATATTCTAAATGTTGATAATATACATGGATTAATTAAAAGGATTAAGAAGAATATCAATAAAACTCTTGATGACTTAGATGAAGTTGCAAAAGAGTTAGATGAAAGATTAGGATTGTAATATTAAAGATAACTATACAATTTGATTAATTCTATACTAGAAAAAATAAAATAAAAAAATAAAAAATAAATTTATATTTAGAATCATAATACTAATTAAAATATTTACTCTTCTGCTTTTCTTACGTTAACCGCTTTTGGTCCTCTATCGCCTTCTTCAGTATCGAATTCAACAACATCATTGTCATTTATTCTAACGCCGTCTTGTAGGCCACTTTGATGAACAAAGTATTCTTGACCGTCTTCAGTTGCAATAAAACCAAATCCTTTCATTTCGTTAAAAAACTTTACAGTTCCTTTCATTTTTTTTAAACCTCGTTTATACTCAGAAACAGTTTAATTTACTATACTATACTTTTGCACTATAAATAAAAACTTTTTACTGACTATTTAAGGCAAAAGCTCTTTCTGTTTATAAAGTAGCTGGTTTAAAAGTCGAAAATTAAACAATAATTGCACCCTTATCTACAAGGATAATCTTAACTTTTTGATCTTCTTTTGCATCATCTATCTGATTGAGAACTTTAACTGGTTGATAATTTTCTGGATGCAGGACTTCTTGATTAGGATGTAATCTTATAATTGTAGTTTTGTAAGTATCAAGCTTTTTAACAGATTCAGAATCTTTTTCTTTAATTTTCTTAAACTCAACGTAAGGAAACATAATCTTCTTATTTGTTAATAAATTTCTAGCAGTAATCTTTTTACCAAAAGAAACAATAACAACATATTTTCCCTTAAACAAGAAAACATCACCTGCATCAAACTCCGGTAACTCTAGTAAGACATTTAATCTATAAATTTCTTTACCAGTCATATGATTTACTGAGAACAATTTAGCATTAAGAGTGTATAATCCCCCAATACTTTCAACAATTCTTTGAGCTAATTTAGGTAAGGATCGTCTATGAGTCATGTAAAGGTCAATACCATTAGGATAGTTAACTGTTTTATTTGCAACATTACCATTTTTAGCTTCTCTATCCAATTCCATGTTAATAACTTTATCTCTTTCTTTATTAGAACCTCTAATTTGCAAAATTCCTTCAAAATATTGCGTCCCTTTTTTCGCACAAATATTACAATAAGTTATTTCAATCTTATAAGGAATTTCATGAACTACACCCTCTTTAGTTACTTCAGCAGTGAGAGTTTCCTGAATACCCGGTTTTAATTCTGGTAAATCCTCAACAAGTTTAACTTCAACATCTTTTTGTTTAATTTTAGATTTAATTTCTTTAATTATTAAAGCTTGGAGATCTTTTGTATCTTTCCAAGAACCATGTGTGAACAATTTACTACAAACACAACATATCTTAAAACTAGATAATTTATAATCTAGAATACGAGGTTTGCAATCATTGCAAAACGTTCCATTATCTATACTCTTTCCACATTTAGGACAGAATCTCGCCATATTATTTAGATTATACTAGTTTTTTATAAAGTTTATAGTTATTTAATGATTTTTAATAACAATTAAATACTAGCTAAATATTACAAATTTTATGGGATTAATACACAAATTTACAAGGGCACAAAAAGGATTATCCTTTAAACTCTTAGATATTATACATAGCTGCAATCTTCTAGTGAATTCTATGCCAACTTTTTACACTGGAACATTAGCTGAAAATATCCCTACAGACACCATCAATACACCAAGAAAGAACATATTGTTCAACAAAGGTAAGAATAACAAATACTCTTTTAATTACATATTTTTAACAAATCAACTAGAAACAGCAATAACATATGCCAAACAATCTAGTGACATAACCAAAGGAAAAGAAATAATTATTATTGAAACTCATCTAATTCCAAGCTCAACTAATTCACCAGGAAATGGGCACCCAATACTCAAGCCAGATGAACACATCTTTGTAGATTATGTCTTAACAAAGACAGGATGGTTTGGAGGTAACGATTTCAATAGAGTGAAACCACAAGCCTACATAAATGAAATAAAATCACCCAACAAATAAATATCAATTACCAATTTCTTTTATAATTTTTAATAATTCACCTAAAGTTTTCGTTCTAGCTAAAGCATTCCTAATTATTGTAGAACCGGGGATTCCTCTAGTAAAATTTTGAGCATGAACTTTTATGTGATTGAAATTAATATTTAACTTTTTTGCATACTCTAAATATTTCATAAAAGCTGCAATCTTCATTTCTATGGAAGGAAGTATTTTCTTTTCTTCAACAATTTCTTGAAAAATAAAAGGATTACCTAAAGTTGCACGACCAATCATGAAATAATCAGCACCTGTTTCTTCTTTACATTTAATATAAGAATCATAATCTTTAATATCGCCATTAGCACAAACAGGAATTTTAATTTCTTCTTTAACTTTCTTTATTACAGACCAATCAGCCTTACCTGTATAACCTTGCCTTTGCGTTCTTGCATGAATTGTAATCATAGATGCTCCTGCACTCTCGCAAATCTTTGCAATTTTAACTACATTAATTTTTTTAGAACTAATGCCTAATCTCAGTTTACAATAAACTGGTCTTTTTGCAACAGAAACAACAGCCTCAACAATTTGCTTTAGTCTGTTAGATCTTGCCATTAGTGCAGAACCAGAACCCTGTCTTACAATTTTAGATGCAGCGCAACCAAAATTCAAATCAATAACTGTAAACTTGAAATTGTTTTCTTTCTCAAATTCTTCTAAAACTTTAATTGCTTTAATAAAATTTTTAGGATCTTGACCAAAAAGCTGCACTCCAACATTTTCATCTGGAAAAAATTGCAATAATTTTAGAGTTGCTTTATTATTTCTTGAAAGAGCATTAACACTAACCATCTCTGTAAAAGTCATAGCTGCGCCATAATCTTGAGATAATTTTCTGAATGCAGCATCTGTAAACCCTGCCATCGGTGCAAGGAATATGTTGTTTTTTTGTTTCATAAAAATAAGATATTATTATTCTTTATAAGATTTGTTCAATATAGCCCTGAGAACTCATAACCCTTAACATATCAGTGGTTCAAATCTCGAAACGCTATGAATTCGAATAAAATGAGAATGAATAGCGGAGAGTGGATTTGAACCACTGACCTGAGGGTTATGAGCCCTCCGGGCACTCCTGACTGCCCCACTCCGCTGTGCATATTGAGGGTGGGGCAGTTCATTTAAAAATGTTATGTACAACATTTTTACTATTGCTCAGCTTAGCTGAGTTCTTATTTACAACTAGAAATTATAAACAATCAAGATTAAGATTAATTTCATTTACACAAAGAAACTAACTCTTTCGTTTAATTAAATAGAATACAATGCTAATAACTGCTAATCCACCAACAATTAATACTATTAATTTAGAATTATCTAAAAAACCATCTTCACTATTCAAACTATTTATTGTTTGATTTGTTTTATTATTAGAAATATTCTCATCACTATTATCAAATGATTCTTTATCCTCAGCCACCACATCCTCACCGATAGAACTATCTAAATCACTTACGCCATTAGAACTATCAACTGAACTATTATCAGAACTATTATCTTCAGAAATAATTATAGATTCATTTAACAAATACGTTGTTATTGAAACTGAACTACCAATATTTCTAATTATATCTATCCTCAAATCCGAAATATTATCATTATCTAAATCTATTTTTTCATTATCATTTATTGTTATTGTTTCTAAAGTTCCTAATATCTTAAACTTAAGAGAATTAGTTAATATTGATTCTAGCTTTAAAATATATGTGTCATCTAAAGACACACTTAACATATCACTTTTCTTTAATCGCGAAATCGTTTTATTATCAGTCACATAATAAGTTTTTGGACTATTACCTGAAGATTGAACAATAGGCACAAATGTTGGCAAAGCTAAAGTATAAGGTGCATCAAAAATAAAATTTCCTGTTTCACTTTGATCATATGCCGAAGCAAGCCAAGAGTAATTTGAATAATCTATTTCAGAAGAATGATTATTAATTATTTTATAACTTAAATAATAAGTTTTTGTATAACTACCTGCACTTATTGAAGACACATTACCCTGCTCATCAGTTAAAGTAACTTCTTGATTAGTAGCATTAGTTAAATTCAAAGAATAAAATATTTCTATCTTAGTATTATTAGCAGCAGTAGCAGTATCATAATGAGAAATATTGTAAGGGGAATTATCATAAAATGTAAAATTTTTCTCAATATTTCCAAGTGAATTCATATAAAACAGTTGCGAATTATTATGAACAGTATTATTATAAAAAGTTGCTTCAGCAGACATATTTTCCGTATTTTGTGTTGAAACAAAACAAGAATTATAAATATCATTATTTATATACGAAACATTCCATCCAGATTTATGATGTATACCTTGATAAACTATTCCAGATACAATTGATTGATTAGCTAAATTACCACGCACAATACCATTCGCATTACCTTTAATAGCATAATTAATTCCACCACCATGAACAGTATTATTTTCAACTAAAAAACCATCACAATATCCAACAAAAATACCATGACGACCACCATCATAAGTATTATTAGTCATTGTAATAGTATTATTAATAATAGAACAATTTGAATAAATTTGTGTTAAGGCACCTTCAACACCAATAGCCCAACCATAACCGGCTCCAGTATCTGCAAATTCTACATAATTATTTCTAATAATAGAATTGTTTGCGGTAATTGCTCCGGCTCTACGAGATTTATAATAAGTACCATTACCAACATAATAATTGTACACAGTATTATTCTCTATAATCATATTATTTGTGTATCTTGCAAGAACTAAATCTTCAGTATCATTGAAATGTAAAGTATTATTATAGATATGATAAGAATTATTTCCACCGGCATCATAGAGATAAAACAAGGAAGTATAATCTACTGCACATGCAACATCTGTATGTAGAGGGTTTGTGCTATTTCCAACATTAAAATCATGTATTGATATTGCACCAGCACTTTCATTTATTTCTATATCTATAATACCAGCATAGGTTACTGCACCGCATGGCCATTCATTATTTGGAACTTCAAAATCTAATATGCTCTCACTAAGTTCCAAAGGGCAATCTAATTCATCTATATGCAGACTATTAACATTTGCAAAAGTAGCGTTATCAGATCTTCCACAAATTAAATCTCTATAACCACTTTCTATAATATTTAAATGCCCAGATAAAGTAATATTATTTAAACCTAAAGATACATTATCTGATAACCCTAAAGAGTCTCTAACGGTTGGTGCAGAGGTAACCTTATCAAAAGTACTTCTATCTAATACAGCATTATTAAAATTAACAATATCATTTCTAGCATTATATAATAATTTATCAAAATCATCACCTGTAAAATTTACATAATTTACTGTTCCTGTAGTTGCTGACCCAGACCCATGAATAATATAAAAGCCAGTTGCAGAACAATTTATGATTTGAGCTGCATCCTTACCATATGTTACTACAAATGTTGAAGTACCCTCAGCAATAAAATCAATACCAATTATTATAAAATCATCTCCACTAACATACAATGCTTTTGACATAGTGCTATTTAATCTAACTGTAACATTTCCCGGGCTCTCTGCACGTATAGTTATATTATTTCTAAGAAAATACCAGGATGCAATTCCAGGAGAAGATTCAATTAAATTAAAATCACTATTTGCACGAATTATAATTTCATCATTATGAGTTATACGTGGATATCCAAAATCATTATGTATGTGATTTCCAACAGTTTCCCAAGCAACACCCCAACTTGTTCCTGCTTCAGAATCATTTCCAACTGCAGGATCAACATAATAAGTTGTAGCACTAACTATAGAACTTATTAATATTAGAAAGATTATCCCAAGAATTATACTTTTAATTTTCATTGTCTAATGTAAACCCACACCTTTTTAAAATATATTAGAAAAAATATATTTAAAAAGGTTTTGCTAATAAACTGCCTTAAATAAACTTAACTACAAATTATAATTGTAACTACTCTTAAGTAATTAAAAAGAGAAAAGTTTATAAATAACAAATAGTTACAAGCCCATATGAAGAAAAACTTATTTATATTAGACGTACTAATAATTGCATTTGTATTTGTACTAGGTATTTTAATAAGCAATATTCTTAATCCAAATTTAGACCAACCCTTTGGGTATTCTAATGAAATTCAATCACCAAATGATTGGATAACAGATAGTGACATTAAAGTTTACCAAGATAAAGTTATTATTAATGTAGAAAACACAAGGTATGTAGGGATTGCAAATACTAATTCTATGGATCCTTTTATTGATGAAAACACAAATGTTTTAGAAATCTTACCAGAAAATTTAAATGATATTCAGGTTGGAGATATTATATCTTTTGAAATTGAAACAGGAGATGTTTACATTCATAGAGTTGTAAACAAAGGCTATGATGAGCAAGGATTATATTTTATTACAAAAGGAGATAATAATCCAAGTGTAGACCCAATTGTTGTTTACCCAGATCAAATTCTTGGTGTAGTTGCAATTGTTATTTATTAACTAACACTGCTAACATGATGCTCTTTAGAAATCTTAATAATCTTATCAGCATAACTTTCTAGCTTTGATTCATGACTAACAATAACTATTTGCTCTGATTGAACCTGCACTAAGACATCTCTTAACTTATCGAGTTGGTTACTAGAAAAACCATCAGTAGGCTCGTCTAATATTAACAAACCTTTTGTCTTAATATGTGAAACAAAATCATTAATAACTTTATTCAAAGCTAAACGATATGCGAGTGCAACACTTGTTTTTTCTCCACCAGAAAGGTTTTGTATGTAAGTTTCATAACCATTTTGTTCAATGATTGGCGTGAAAGAATCATTAAGTCTAACAGAAAGGTTTTCGTCTTCAATTAACATTCTAAACCATTCTTGAAAGTATTCGTTGAATTCTTTTAAGATACTATTTAGAACATATCTTTCCATAAGTTGCATAAGATTCATAAAAAATGAGTTAAGCCAATCTCTTAACATCTTTTGATCAGAAATAAAAGATAAAAGTTTAGTTTTAGAATCAAGATGTTTTTTAACAGATTCAAGCTCCTCTTTTTTTAATTCAGATTCTTTTCTAAATGAAGCAAATTTTATTTCTAAATCCTTTTGTTCATTAAGCTTTTTTCTAAATAGTAATTTCTTTTCATCATAAATAGAAACAATACCCGTATCAATCTTTAAACTAAAAGTTTCTACTCTCTTTTTTTCAACTTCAGCTTCTTCATTTATCTTTTTAAGATTTAATTCAAATTTTTCTTGAAGCTCAAACTTTTCATTATAAGTTTTAATTTTTAATTTATCAAGATTAAGTTTATTAATTAATTCTTGATTATCCTTAATCCTTTTGTTAATAACATCTTCTTTTTCATTTAATCTAGGAATAGCATTATCAATTAAAGTGATCTTCTCCCCTAGAGAGTTTACTTTAGTTTGTTCTTTTTGCTTAATTAAAGATTTATGTTCAAAAGTCACATTTTGTCTGCAAGTTGGGCACATATCAATACTTGATATTTCTTGAATAGATTTATTTGAATCTTTTATTCTTGAATCAAGAATAGCTCGCTTTTGCAAAAAGTCTTGCTTTTTATAAAGAACATTTCTTTGTGCAGATTCATAATCCTCTAATTTTTTTGTTAGAACAGACAAATCTTGTAATTCAGTTTTAGGTTTTTCTTTTAACTGATCTTTTAATTCAATAATTTGTTTTGTTAAAGATTCTTTTTGAGTAGAAAGAGAAGATAGCCTAGTTTTAGCCATAACTAATTTTTGTTTATTCGTATTTTGTTCTAAAATTTTTTCATCAAGCTTACTAATTTCTGCGTTCACGTCTCTTACTTCAATTACCTTTTTATTAATACTTTCATCAAGCTTACTAATCTCACCTTTAAGAATATCTCTTCTACTTGTGATATTCTCTACTTGCTCTTTTAATTCATCAATGTCTTCTGTTTTAGCTTTATTCTCTCTAATTCTAGCATTAAGTTCTTTAATATACAAAGAAGTGTTATTTCTAATAATTTTATATTTATCAATGTTAAAGATTTTCCTAATAGTTTCCATTCTAGAATCTGGACTTTCAAATAAAATAAGTTTCATATCTTCTTGAGGAGTATACACAGTATATCTGTAAACAATTGCTGGACTTTTACTAATAAATTCATGAGGATAATCTAACAAGTGCACTATTCTTGCTCTTAGCTCTTGAGGAGTTAATTGTTCCTCAACATCATCAATAGTTAATTGGCCAGGTTCTTGTTTTATAGAATTAGATGTTCTAACAAGACTTCTTTTTATCTTTAAAACTTGGTTATTTATTTCAATTACCAAAGTTACTGAACCATTTTTTTCACCATGTCTTAAAAGAGAATCACTGCTAATCATTCCTTTAACAAGACCGAAAAGAGCAAACTCTATTGAAAGCAATATAGTTGTTTTTCCAGAACCAATTTCTCCACTCAATAAAGATATTCCACTTTCAAAATTAATTTCTTCTTGTTCATATGATCTTATATTTTTGAGAATTACCTTCAAAATCTTCATGCATATAGTAAAAAGTATAATTATTATAAACTTTACTATAATATATTAAATAATTATAAATAAGCAAAACATTTAAAAAGCATAAAACAAAATATTCAAGTATAATATTTAAAAGGGGAGTATAAATGGGTGAGATACTAGTTGCACCAAGCGTGCCAAGAGATAGCAATTCTTTAGATTTACAAACCCCTAATAATTCTGGATTCTTTAACAAAATCTTTAAGAAAAAAAAGAAACAAAAAGAAATAGTTAAGGAACAACCAAATCAAGCTATTAATGAAGACCCAGAAATAAAAGAAATTATTGAAGAAAAAGCAGAGCATGTTCTTAAAAAAATAAATAATATTGATAAAGACATACAAATAGGACAAAATAATAAAATAAAAAGATATCCTGCACTTGATTCAATTGAAGAGGTCCATTTTGATTCTAAAACAAAAGATGAAAGAATAAATGAAGATAACATAAATCAACTACGTAAAGCGCTTGGATTAATAAAAGATAAGTCAGATAAAATTGATAAAATAGAAAAATTTAGAGAAGGCCTATTTAATGACTCAACAAAAAAACAAGAAATAGTTACTAACTTAAGTTTAGAAGAAAAGCTAGGAGTAAAACTTGACCAATCACCATCAGAAGAAGTTCAACATTTAATAATTGGTGTAACAATGGATACTTGTGTTCCAAAAGTAAGTATGTTCAGACTTTCAAATGGGAAACAATTATATTCTCTAAGAGATCTTAAAAATTCATTAGAAAATATTAGTGATTTAATTTTTAGTTCTCATGTTTTTGGTAAAAAGAACGATTTTGCTAATTGGGTAAAAAATGTAATGAATGAACCAGAACTAGCAAAACTTATTAGAAAATGTAAAACAAAAGAAACATTTCTATCTCTTTTAGTTAGTCTTGAAAAAAAAGAAATTAAAGAATTAATAAAATTAAAGAAAGATGAAATTCTTGAAGAACATAGTGAATCATTAAAAGATCTTAAATTCTTAGGTAATGAAAGAGAAGAATTAATGAAAGAAAGAACAAATCTATTTGAAGAAAAAAATATTATTGACAAATTAAAAAAAGAGTTTGAAAAAAGAATAAAAGAAATTGAGTCAAGAGAAACAAGATTTAAAGTAGATATTGAAACAGCAAAATTAGAAAAATTAAGTTATGAAAAAAGAGAAGAAGCTTTAGAGAATGCAAAAAAAGATTATTTTAATGCAATAAAAAACCAAACTGATGAATTAAGCAAGATTAGAAAAGAGCTTCTTAATCAAACAAAAAAGTATAAAGAAAATCTTGAAGAAGATTACTTAGGAAGAAAGAAAGGTCTTGAAAATGAATTTAATGCAAGATTTATTACACTTGAAAAATCATTTGAAGAAAGAAGAAAACAAGCAAAAGAAGATTATGAATTAAAACAGCAGAGATTAAATCAAAGAGAAAGTGATTTTAGAAAAGAACAAGGAGAGATTAACAAACTTTATCATAGTAAGTTAGAAGAACTTAAATTAGAAGAAACAAAAATATTTGATTTCCAAAGTCAATTCAAAGAACAAGAATTAAAACTAATAAAACAAGAAAGTGAAATAAGTAAACATCTTACTGCATTAAACAAGACACTTATTGAAACAAAATTAAAAGATGAAGAAGTAAAAAGACAAGTTGAATTCAAAAAGAACTTATTATTTGAAATAAAACAAAGAGAACTAAACCTTAGAAAAACAGAAAACAAACTTGAAAAGAAAACATTCAGAAAATATCTAAATAATGAACTAAAAAGCATTCTTAATCCTGAAGAAAAAATTGTGATAAAAGATCAAAAGAATGAAGAAAAAATTGCAAAGCTATATGCAGATATTAATTTATGTAGAAAGTTATTAGAAAAGAACAATCCTAAAGATGCAAGAATCACGTATAAACAAATAAGAGAAAAATTCTACAGCCTTGAACTAGAACAAGATGAAAAAGACATTTTATTCAATGTGATAAAGGAATTATACACTGAAATTCATATAAAAATGATTTAAAACATCCATTCTTATACATAACTTTAAAAATAAACAGTTTTTCATATAAAATAGGTGTTAAAATGAGTTATCATGATGTGAAAAGAAAAAGAAGGGAAAAAAGAAATCAAATATTAATTGCTATACTTCTTAGTTTTATATTGCTTGGTTCTATGTTAGGTGTTATGCTTAACCAAGATGAACAAACATTCAAATACAAGAACTATAAATTTAAAGTATCAGACCAAGGTTACACTTCAAAGATTAATGGGAAAGTCTTTTATTTTAATTACTTACCAAACAATATTGAAGAATTTGAAATACCTGAAGAATATTGCCAAAAACTAAGAACAGCATCACAAATTAATCTCTTATTTGAACCAGAAACACGAAGCTCAGCTTTAATTGATGTTATTAGATTAGATATTAAAGACAATTACAATCAAGAAATAATTTCAAGTATAACCGAGGAATCAACAAAATACACAATGTATGAAGTGATGTCTTGTGATAATGCAACAGCTTTAACACCAATAATTTTCTTTAAAGAGGGGAATAATGTTTCTCTAGAAATTGAAAACAACTGCCTTATAGCTCAAGCTAAAGATAGAAACTTTTTAGTTTTCAGAGATAGAATTTTATATTGTTATACGGGAGTAATGTAGGTGATTATTATGGAAGAAGAACAAAAAAAGAAAAAAACCTCTGTTAATAGAATAAATAAGAAAATAACAAAAAAAGAAAATAATAAACTCGCACTTAAAATAATAATTGGTATTGGAATTCTTATTGCATTATTTATTTTTGTAAGTTTATCATTAAATACTGAGAAAGATAATAAGTATAATGAGTTTTCATTCTTTAAAGAAGGAAACTTATGGTATTGCGATATTATTATTAATAATAATAATGAATTATATATGCCTTTTAGTTATCATCCAAGTGAAGTTGATGAAATTCCAATAGATTCGTTAATTAAAGAAAAGATTATGTCACTTGATGCATCAGACTTTTTTATTTTAGCAGTTGGCGAAGATGAAAACTCATTAGCAGTTGTAGGAGCATCTAATATTGCTAGATTACGTAAATTAGATTATTTAAGAAGTGGTATTGTTGGTGGAATCTATGATGAATCTTTCAATTTAGCAGACTACCTTGAAACTTATAACGGGACTGAATCAGGACCACCAATAACAAATTGTGCAGCGGCAAGTGATAAAAGAATTGTTATGAGATTCGTTAGTGGAAATAAAACAAGTATTGAATTTTCTGAAGAAACAGATAATTGCATTATTGCAACTGCGGTTGAACCAGAAGATTTCAGAAGACTTGCTGATAAGCTAACATTTGAATTACTAGGTATTATTGATAGTGAATAATTTATAAGAATTTACCTAGTTTATTTTGTTTTTCTTTTTTTCTTTTCATATATGAAGGAGGATCTATTTTCTTAAATTTGTAACCTAGCTCTTTAGTCATATGTTTTGCATTTTTTGTAATATCTGATGCAGCAACAATACCTTTAATTTTTTTAACAGAAATACCTTTACTTTTAGCAAGTCTTTCAATATATCTTCTTAATTGTTGCGGTGCAGAAGGCCCTGCTTTTGTTCTTTTGCATTCAATTACAATAAGATTATTATTTTTATCATGACCAAAAACATCAATAAAGCCATATTTTGTTTGTTCTTCTCTAGAAACAGGATTAAAATCTTTAGCGATTAAAATAGGGTTATCATAAATATAATCAGACATATCTTTTTCTGTTCCCCATAACTGAACTTTTTCAGAATCATTCATGATACAACTAGAAATATTTAATATTTCCTTAATTACTATCTCAACACACTCATGTAAAATAATATTTGTTGATTTTAAAATTAATTCATCTGAATCATCAATAAATAGATGCTGTGTTTGGGGTTTCATATAAATCACAGCATTATTCCCAGAAGGTTGATGCACAAGTAAGGTTTTATCTGGTTTAATAATTATAATTCTATCTCCAAAATCAAGAAATGCTTCAGCTCTACCACTATAAGAAACAGAGCAATTAGCAACAACTAAGATAGCTTTGTTTTGTTTTAAAGATCTGTTTATTAAATCTTTGATACTGGAAAAGTTATCTAGGCTATTTTGTTGCATCTAAAAAACCTTTATTTTTTGTAAAGAGTAATTTCAGTAGAATCTCCTATACCAACTACACTCAAATCGACCTGAGCCAAAAACAGCCCCAAATTTCTATCAAAACTTATTTTATTATGTAGAGCTCCCCACTCCCCAATATACTTTCCCTCAAAAGAATTATCAAAAGTTTTTGAAAGTTCATAAAAAATGTTAGCACAATAACTCCTGTCATTAATCTTAATAAATACTAATTGAGCTAATCCTTTGTCATTCAATAAATGACCTTTCATAAATTGATTTGGCCTACTATGAGCAGCATCAAGAATTACTCCTTCAAAAGAACCATCTTCTGCTACATCAAACTCACCAGTTAAATCTCCTTTTCCATTAGGAGCATTAACAAAATTATAATATCCTTCTAATTTAAATTTTTCCATATTATCTCCTCAAATATTTTAATTCAATTGTTTAAAAAAAGAAAAAATTAAAGCATTGAAATCATTTCTTTGCTTTCTTTTTAGGTTTAGCCTTACTTTTTTTCTTAGGCTTTGCAATAGTTTTTTTAACCTTTCTATTAGCTCTTTCCATAATAAGCGCTTCTGTCTCTGCTTGTTGTATTGCAATTATTCTTATTAGTTTAGTAACTTTGCTTCTTAGATTTTCTAATTTATTATATAACATAAAGCAAACATAGAATAATATAACTATACCTAAATATACAAATACATCTATTCCTCTGTTTATTCCAAGAATAGCAGCAGGCACACCCATTATTTGGGGTAATAATGCTACAATCAACAAAACAATCCAAACTATAACCCAAATTATTGCTTGTTTAAGGTCTAATTTGTTATTTTGGAATTTTACAAGTGTTTTACCGATAAGTAATGCAGCTATTATAATGATTAAATATTGAATTATTAACATTTTATTCCTCCCTCACCTAAAATATAGTATTAGATATACTAACTACTTATTAAATCTTGTGTATTTTAATTACTATGTTAGATGAACATATATTTTCAATAATAATAGTAGTTATAAACAAATTCACGAAAATGTAGCAACATTAACCAAAAACTTTATAAGCCTTTATGTTTTTCTCTTTATAAAACTAACTATCATACTTATTTCATTCAAGGGGGAAAATAATATGGCTTTCGTAAAAAAATGTCCCGAATGCGGGGGAATTAGCTTATTCTGGAATAAAGATAAAGGAGAAATTATCTGTAAAGATTGTGGTCTAGTAGTTGAAGAAAAAATGATTGATTTTGATCAAGAATGGAGAAGCTTTGACTCAGATGAATCTGATAGAAAAAGAAGAGCAGGAGCACCTATGACTTATACTCAGTATGATAAGGGTTTAGGAACAGACATAGGACATAAATCAGATATTTACCAATTAAAAGGAAGAAACAAAAATAAATTCATGAGATTAAGAAAATGGCAACAAAGAATCTCAACAGCAATTGAAAGAAATCTTAAATTAGCATTATCAGAATTAAAAAGAGTATCCTCATTCTTGAAACTTTCTGCATCAGTAGAAGAAGAAGCATCTAAGATTTACACAATGGCAGTTCAAAAAGGTCTTGTAAGAGGTAGAAGTATGGAATCTGTAGTTGCAGGTGCATTGTATGCAGCTTGTAGAAGATTTGAACTACCAAGAACACTAGACGAATTAAGCGAAGCTTCTGGAATTGAAAGAAAGGAAATAGGAAGAACTTATAGATTTATCACAAGAGAATTAAGTATTACAATATTGCCTTCTAATCCTGCAGATTACATAGCAAGATTTGCTTCAGCTTTAAGGTTAACAGCTGAAACACAATCAAAATCTGTTGAGATAATTGAGCAAGCTCAAAAAGTAGAATTAACTTCAGGAAGAGGTCCAACAGGAATAGCTGCTGCAGCCCTTTATGTTGCTGCACTAATCAATGGTGAGAAAAGAACTCAAAGAGAAGTTGCAGATGTTGCAGGTGTAACAGAAGTAACTATTAGAAATCGTTACAAAGAACTTCTTGATAAGTTGGATTTAGAAAAAGAAATTAAGAAGACTAAGAAAAAGAAAAAGTAGTTTTTTATTTTAATTTTTAATTTATTCTAAAAAAGAGTTAAGGTAAAAGAAAAATGTTTAAAAAAATGACTTCACAACAATGAACAAATCTATTGCTATGGATAATTATCCTAATCTTATTATTTATTCTACAGAAATTAGGATTTATATATCACTGGCTTATTAGACTAGCGATGAATACTATTTAATTATTAAACCCTAACACCACTAAAGACATTATGCTTATCTCAAGTTAAACCAAATACATAACAACTCTAAATACAATAGCTAACAACAACCAATAAAAAGTATGCAAAGCATCAATATGGCCTTTGTAATTCCATTTATTTTTAGAATAATTCCAATATCTTTTCTTTATTACTTTAACTGAAAATATTCCTGAAAACAATTCTACTAAAACTAACAAAATTGTTGCAATAAGTAATTGTAGAATAAAATGTATCTTTAAATTCTCAAAAAGCAAGATTAAGATTAATCCTCCTATTGCATAAGTAAATGAAAAGAGCTTTGTATGAGTTTTAGAAACCCATTTCTTTTCAATAAAAGAGCAATATAAGGAATCAATACACCAACCTAAAAATCCAAATACAATAAAGAAAAGTATATATCTTATCATAAACTAAATAATCAGATTAGATATTTATAAAATTAATTGTATGTGAAAATTAACCTTAACCTCACTAAAATATTAAGAAAAATCTATATTTAATTATTTTTTATTAAAACCAATTTCCTTAAGCAACTTTTCTGAATTAAGTTTATCAAGAAGAGACCTACGAGAATAAAACTCAGTTAATTTATCCTCAACATCATTAATATAAACTGCACAATCAGTAATTTTAAAATCTTCACAACCATATTTGATCTCAAAACCAACACTTGTTAATCTATAATAAGATAGTAACTTATCCTTATTTGATTTTATTGTTACAATCTCGGGTTGCCATAATTCTGTTCCAGATATTTGAATATACATATTATATTTATCTTCAATTAAAACATAATCAATTACAGCAAATGGAGCTATTGATGTAGAAGAGTTAGAATCTTTAAGTTTATGCATTGCTATTTTAATTCTTTTTTCAATTCTATTAAATCTAGTTCCAAATTTACCAAGATAATTAACTAAATCGCCTATTCTTTTCTTATTATACTCATCTAAAACTTCTTTAGAAATATTATTTTGTGTTTCCAAATCACCAATAATAACAAATTTAGTTTCCAAATTAACCTCATATTTTGGTAGTTTGCTTGATTTTAAATCATCAATAGTGTTACTCATAAAATACCGGAATACTATAATGTATTTAAACCTTATCACTTAAGCTCACAAAATAGATTATTCCTTATTAAAAAATACTTTAAATCAAACCTAATAAAAACTTAAAAAACTTATGCCTAATTACTAAGCTGAGAAAAAATTTATATATCTTTAACAAAACCGGATACTTATGGATGAATTTAAGAAAAAGTATGTATTTAAGGAAAATGAGAAAACCATAGCTTTTCACAAAAGCAGAAGAATGTTTTGTATTTATGAAAATAAATTATTTATTGCTAAACCAAATTTATCCTATTCTCATGCTGTTTGGTTTGAAAAAGAAGGTTGGATTTCAAAGGAAAAAGATGATTTAATGAATTCTTTAGTTAGAGGAATGATTGATACTAAAGGAGATATTTATTTTTATATTGGATATGATTTTGAAATAAATCAAGAAGCAGAATCTATATTTTTCTCACATCTTAAAGAATTAGTTAAAAAGTTGAATTTAAAACACAACTCAGAAATTTTTGGAGGCTTAGTTAAACAAGGTTCTGGAAAAGAACAGCCAAGAAAAGAATATGGTAGAATAATCAATAATTTGTAAGAAACTGAATAAAGAATTAAACCCTAACACCACTAAAAATATTATGCTTATCACGACTTAACTTAACACGAATCTTCTTATCTGCAACAAACTCACAATCATAGACCGTGATAGATCTTCCTTGTGCAACTGCAATCACTTCATTCTTTCTTCTGCCAGGAATTTTAATAACTGCATCAATCACTTGCCCTTTTGCAAAAGGTTTAACAAGAGCTTCATCCTCAACAATCTTAAAATCATCCTTATTAAGTTTAAGTTTTACTTTATGCTTTTTCTCAAGTTCATTCAACATTTCATAAAACTCAGAAAAAGATTTCTGCTTTACAGGATTTCTTCCACCTTTATAATTTAAGAAATTCTGAATGCCAATTAAAGGAGAAGTTTTCTTGTATTCTTTAGCAAAAACAACAAGAGATTCCATATCTTCATTTAAAGTAGGAATATAAACAGGTGCAAGTAAGAAGTCTAATCTATCATTTGCATGAACAATTAATTCTTTTAGTAAATCTAGGTTTAATGCAGAACCAGATATTTCTTTTTGTTTTTCTTCATCAGTGCTATGTAAAGAAAGATTAACCCTATCTAAACCTGCATCAATTAATTTATCAATAATTTCTTTTGTTAATAGTCTTCCATTACTATTCATAGAAATAACTTTAATTTTAGGAATTTGTTTTAATTCTTTAATTAAATAAAATATATCTGGATAGAGTAAAGGTTCTCCTTGAGGACCAATATTTACTTCAATAGAATCCGATTGTTTTAATTCAACTAACTTTCTTATTTCCTCAACTAAATAATTAGGTTCAACTAAATAATCAATCTTATCATTAACACCTTCACCTACTGAACAAAATAAACAAGCAAGATTGCAACCAGTTGAAGGTTTTATTTCTATAATAGAAGTATTTCTATCAACAATACCAAATTCATTAGTCCCAATTAAAGGAACAAGATCTTCATAAATATAAATAGTTTGTTTATCTTTATTAGAATTATATAAATTGTCTAACCCTACTTCTATAAAATTATCAAATCTAATTTGAGCTCTTTTAATTGGTGCATTAAAATTAATTATAGAATGATTAATTTTATCTATCTCAAACTTACCTATTTTCTGAATTAACTCTGCTTTATCTAAAAAGAAATAATATCTTTGCTTAAACATAATTTTAATTCTTTTATCATCAAAATCTACAAATTTCAAGTTTTCATATTCAAGTTTGTTCATAATAGTGGAGAAATAGTAGCTGTTTATAAATTTAATTTAGAATAATAGAAAGTTTTAAATAAAAGCCAGACTATTCTAAATACATGGTTAAAGAAATCTTAGGTTATATTGGAAAAGAAGTAAAAGATACCTACTCTAGCTTCAAAGCAAGGTTTGACCAGGCATTTGATTTTCTTAAGAATGAGCAATATAAACCTATAGGTGATAACTACTCTTTATCTCATGTTGGAATAGGGCTAAATAATCATGCAGAGTTTGTAGCAATAAACAATGAAACTGGGGAAAAAACAGAATTCAGTGCTGTTATATCTTCAGAGATCAAAGATAGCTTTAGGTGTTTAAGCTTTGAAGACGCACAAAAACTATGTGATGCAGAAGTCAAATCTGAAGAAGAAATCTTTGATAAATTTGAATAATAAACTTTCTGAAACTTACCCAAACATCTTAACATAATTAGCATCATCTTCTTCAGCTTGTTTAACTTTCTCAATTGCATCTAAGAAATGCTTCATAGAAATAACAGTTTTACTATCTCTAATTGCAAAGTAACCGGCTTCAGTACATATTGCATGAACTTCAGCACCAGATAATCCTTCTAGTTTTTTATGGATTTTATCAATATCAATCGATTTCGTAAATTTCATATTCCTGCTATGAATTTTGAATATCTCTTTTAAGCCTTCATTATCAGGATTATCAACGAGTATTAATCTATCCAATCTTCCAGGTCGCATTATAGCAGGATCAAGAATATCTTTTCTATTAGTGCAACCAATTATTTTAACATTGTCTAAATTATTAAAACCATCAATTTCAGAAAGTAATTGCATAAAAGTTCTTTGAACTTCTCTTTCACCAGAAGTTCCTATTTCCATTCTAGTTGCAGCTAGACTATCAAGTTCATCAATAAATACTATAGAAGGTGCTTTTTCTCTTGCTAATTGGAAAATTTCTTTAACAAGTTTTGCACCTTCACCAATAAACTTTTGAACTAATTCAGAACCAACAATTTGAATAAAAGTACTATTTGTAGAATTTGCAACAGCCTTAGCTAAGAGAGTTTTACCTGTTCCTGGAGGACCATATAAAAGAACTCCTTTCGGAGGCTTAATACCAATTTTCTTAAAAAGTTCAGGTTTTTTAAGAGGAAGTTCAATAACTTCTTTAATCTCTTGTTCTTCAAATTTAAGCCCACCAACATCTTTAAAAGTTACTGTTGGTTTTTCTAGTATAACAAACTGTTCAACATTAAATCTTTTGTTAGAATTGATTTTTTTTATAACATTAAGATTTTTTTGTTCAACAAGAACAGCATCACTTGGTTTTAAATCTTTTAAACCAGGAGATAAATAAACAAAAAACCTATTACCATTAGGAATTTGAATTAATGCAGAATTATCAATAACTTCAATAATTTCAGCAACCATTAAAGGAGGCGTTCTTAGTTTAGTAAGTTCAGTCTTTAATTGAACAACAGTTTCTCTAAGAAGCCGATTCTCATTTTCAACATCATTTCCCTCAGCACTATAAGAATAAAGAGCATTTCTTACTGAGGAAGTTTGCTTATTTTTATTATTAGTTTTTAAGTTAGGCATGGACTTAGAACTTTAATAAGCATATATAAATGTATTGAATTTAATGGTATGTATGCTATCCTACATTGGGTTGACACCTAAATATTTTTGTGCAGGTGTGTCATAATTTAATGACTGGTGTATTCTTTCAAAGTTATAATAATGCGCCCAAGTGTACATATCTTTAACTTTGGGGTGTTCCATTAAAGGAAATTCCCCTTTATATGAACCAAACCATCTTTCTATTTTTCCATTACTTTGCGGATAATAAGGTCTGATAAAAATATGCTTAATAGCATATTTTTCTTCAACTTTTTTTAATGGTGCGCAAGCAATCTTTTCTTTATGAGATTTCTTAAAATGCAATCCATTATCACTCACTAACTCTTTAGGAGAGCCATAAGTGCTTATTGCTTTTTGTAACCCGATAGCACTATTTTCTGCTGTTGCTTCATTAAATAATCCTACATAAACGATAAATCTTGATTTATCGTCTATGATTGCAAGCAATTTTTTCTTAGTTAAAGGATCAATACTCCAATCAATGTGCCATTGATCGTTATTATTCTCTGCTTCATAACTAACATATTTTGGTTTACCTTTCTTTCCCAACTTTTTCCTCGTAAGTTTTTCATACTGAATAACTTGATTAATCTTATTATGACTAACACTAAACCCTTTAGATTTAAAATATTTCTCAATCCTGCAGGCACCCCAACTAGTCTTCTTTCTAATACTAACAACATTAGCATAAAAATTAACATTCAAAGGAATTCTCAATTTACCAGGAATATGATCCTGCAAACCTACAATCCCCTCAAATTTATACTTCTTAATAATATCATATACTGTCGTCCTAGAAACAAAAAACCTTCTCGCAATCCTACTAACAGTCCATCCATTATTCCAACGCTGAACAATAGTAAATCTTTCAGATTTATTCAACTTATTACTCTTATTTACATACATTTTCTTAACCATTTGCAACCTCATTTATATTTTGTTGCACAAAAAAAGAAAAGTGTAAACCTAAATCAGGATAGAACAGAATTTAATGGTATGTTCCAAAAGGAATTAAATTGTATACTATCTCTCACTGAATAAATATTGCAATTTAAAGTGCTGTCGTCCCGTGGGAGCATCCCCCGACAACGCACTCGATATATAATTCTAATCAGTTCGCCTTAAGATAGTATACATAAACCCCTTTGAGACATACCCAAATTTAAAGCCTGAAAAGGCAGAATAATAGCATTTCACACAATTCAATAAACGAAAGCTTTTAAAACCCTTTATAATTTCTACAATTAACTGTTAGAATAATAGAATTGGGGCTGTAGGGTAGCCTGGTCCATCCTCTCTGGTTTGGGGCCAGAAGACCCCAGTTCGAATCTGGGCAGCCCCATATTATTTATAATAATCAAAAGGTAAAAAATGGCAACAAAACAAAGTCCTACAACAAGAAGATTAGGTTCAAGATACGGAAGAACCACTAGAGCTAAACTAGGTAAAATTGAATCTATGCAAAGAAAAAAGTACAAATGTCCTTTTTGTCAATTCAAAAAAGTAAAAAGATTAAGTCTTGGTATTTGGCAATGCGAAAAATGTGAAGCAAAATTTACAAGCAAAGCATATTTTGTTGATAAAATGCCAAAATTAAAAGAAAAAGTTGAAGAATAAATCTTCAAAGGAGATTAATATGGCAACCTATAAATGTTTTCAATGTAATAAAGAAATTTCTGATAGATACATAAAAAAAAGGGTTAGATGCCCGTACTGCGGTTCAAAAATAATTTTTAAACCAAGAAATACAATAACAAAAGTTAAAGCAAGGTAGAATGCTAAAAAACACAATTGAAATAACAGAAGATATTGAAAATATAAAAAAGTTATTTCAAGCAGACAATTTTAATGCAAAAACAAGCAAGGTAAAGCTTGAAGAGAAAAACCAAAAATTATTCATAATTATCGAGAGTGAAGATATTGTGTCATTAAGAGCATCAATCAATGGCATAACAACAATGCTTTCTATTTATTATCAAACTAAAACAAATGTTGAGAAATAAGATGGATAAAGACAAAAGAATTCAAGAGTTATCAATACTACAACAAAATGTTGCTAATATTTCAGCACAAAAACAACAATTTACTACACAATTAAAAGACTTTAATTCAGCATTTAAAGCATTAGAAAAAACAAATAGTTCTTACAAAATTATAGGCAATATCATGATTGCAGCGGATAAAGAAGATCTTAAGAAAGACATAAAAGAAAAAAGTGAAATTATTAGCGCAAAAGTAAAAATTCTTGAAAAACAAGAAATTAAATTACAAGAAAAAGCAGCAACAATGCAAAAAGAAATAATGTCTAACCTGAGTGAATAAGAATGGATTACCAAGAAGTAATAGGCTCATTGGAAATGTTAAAAGGAGACGTGGGAATTCCAAAAAGTCTTAAAACAAAAATTAATAATATTATTGCAATTCTAAATAATAAAGAAGAGGACAAAGAAATAAGCTGCCATAAAGTAGTAGCAATTCTTGAAGAAGTTTCTAATGATTCTTCACTGCAACCATTTATTAGAACACAAATCTATCAGATAATAAGTTTATTTTAATATTCTTCTGTGTTTAGTCTTAACATCAACTCTTTTACAATATTTATATACCGGACAAATATTACATTGAGGATTAATTGGTTTACATAGGTTCTGGCCGAATGCAACAATAATATAATTAATCTTTAACCAATACTTCTTAGGAAGTTTCTTCCTTAAAGCCATCTCTGTTTCAAGAGGATTCTTTGTTTTAATATAACCAAATCTATTCATTATTCTATTAACATGAACATCAACGCAGATTGCAGGAATCTTGAATGCAACAGCCATAACAAGGTTTGCAGTTTTTCTTCCAACACCTGGAAGCGCAATTAATTCTTCTATTGTTTTAGGAATTTTATTATCAAATTTTTCTTTAAGAACAAGAGGTAATTTCTTTAAATGTTTAGCTTTATTTCTATAAAAACCAACAGGATAAATTAACTTCTCAATTTGCTTAACAGTTAATTTCTCTAGATCATTAAGAGAGTTAGCTTTTACAAATAATTTCTTACAAGCTTCTGCAGTTACACTATCACTTGTTCTTGCAGAAAGAGTTGTTGCAATAAGAATCTTAAAAGGATCTTTTGTTTGAACTTCAACTAAATCAACAATAGGAACTTTATATTCTTTAACTGACTTATTCAATACTTTATATATAGAATCTATGTCTGTATTCATTTTAATTATAATTATATTAAAAAATATAAAAAAGAAAAAATTAATTAATCCATAAACCATGCACATTACAAAAAGCTCTTACTTTAATTTCATCAACACTATCAAGTATAAACGTTGCTTCAGGACTATCAGTTGAGCAAAGTCTTTTTTCTTTAATTATTTTACCATCTTTCACAACTTGAATAAGTTGAATGTAATGTTCTTCAGTCATTGGATGAGCAATTTCACCAACTTTTACATTAATATTATTTCCTTCAATAGTTACAATAGGAATATGTTTTTCTTTTCCTTCTTGTTCAATAGTTTTAGAAATAATTTCATTCATTGGTTGACCGCAACAATGTATCTCTGGTGCAGCTGCACTCACTACATCCACGACATTACCACAGATTTCACATTTGTATAAAGTATTTTTTTTAACCATTTTGTTTACCTCTTAACAACTACAATTACACTCATCTAAACAAGTGCACGCAGGTTCAAAGTATTCTTTTGAATGTTTACAAGAAGGACATTCTGCTGGAGGTTCTGTTCCTTCATGGATATAACCACATTTAGAACATTTCCACTTAATTGGTTTAGATCTTTTGTAAACAGTTTTATTCTGCACCAATTCTAAAAGCTTTATATATCTTGCTTCATGTTTCTTTTCAACTTCAGCAATTTCTTTGAAGAGTTTTGCAGCTTCTTCATTTCCTTCAGCTTCAGCTTCTTTAGCAAAAGTAGGATACATGCTTTCCTGTTCATAATGCTCACCTTCAATTGCAGCTTTAAGGTTTGCTTCAGTATCGCCAATACCATTAAGAAGTTTAAATTCATCTTTCGCATGTTGCATTTCATTCATAGCAGTTTCTTCAAATATTTTAGCAATATAATGATAACCTTCTTTTCTTGCAACTTTAGCAAAATAAGTATATTTGTTTCTAGCTTGACTTTCACCTGCGAATGCAGCTTTTAGATTTTCTTCAGTCTTTGTCATAATTTACACCCCATAATTAATTAAACTAAGATTTATATAGTTATATATAAAATTTGTCAAATTTTAACAATAATTTTTTAAACCATATTGTGTTTAACACTGTTATGTTAAGTTTTAAACCTAAAACAGGCAAAGAAATTGTTAAAAGAACAATAATTCATTTTATTATTAGTTTGATAATATTAATGACAATCTTTAGTTTTGCATTGGCTGAGGAAGAGACTACAACAAAAAGAGGGCAAGAATTAAATTCTGCTAATTCTTTGACAATAATTCTTCTAATGATTATAGTTGGCGCTTTAAGTGTCTATTTTAGTATTGAATTAACAGCAAATAACAAAATAAATAAAATGTTTAATAAAGCAAGTAAAGCAGTAAAAAAAGCTTTTCATTTAGTTAGCGAATTTGAAAAAGAAGAAAGAGAAGAACAAAATGAAGAGTTGTTAAGAAAGTTAAAAGAAAAGAAAAGACGTGAAGAAGTAACATTACCAAGAATTAAGAGTAAAAGTATTTTACAAAAAAAATTACAAATTAAAAGAAAAAAGATAAATAAAGAAAAGAAAAAACAAATATTATCTGAATTTGAAGAGAATAGCCATAACTTAACAAATCATGATTCTAGCTATCTTAAAAAACCAAGAAAACACCGAGATGACATATTCTTAAAGTTAAATAATCTTAGCAAGAATAAGAAGAATTAATTACAGCAATTCTTTTAAAATATACTAATAAAATTTATAAAACTCTTAAGATTACTCTTCTGAATAATGAAAAAAGAATCTGAAATAAAAGATGCACTTCTTGGTCTTGATGCTAATTATAAAAGAAATATTGAATTAACAATAAATGCAGGTAATTATCGAGTTGCAGGTACGGAATTAAAAACAATGTTAAAGCTCTATAAGCTTACAAAAACAGAATTATTACAAGTTCCTTCAGGTTTTAACTTTTATCACACTTTAGAAAAGATCTTAGAAGTATTGCAACAAGGAAAAGCGCCAACAGAAAGAGTAGTTAGAGAATATAATGCATTTTCTGTACAAATTAATATGAATAGGAGTGATTAAAGTTCTTTCATATATTTTATTTCTCTATCTAATTCTTCTTTAGTAATAAAATTTAAAGGTTTCCAAAAGTCAATATACTTACTCAATACAACTAACTCATGTCTTTTTGCAAGGTTAGAAGTTTCAGAAATTAATTGATCAAGTTTTTCATTCATTTCTTTCATCAATAATTTTAGTTTATCAATATCATTATTGATTATTATTATTTCAGTATTAAAATGTTTATTTGCTTCAAGCATATTCTGATCAGTTAATTGAGTTTTTTTTCTAATCGTAATATATCTATCTTCAAGAATTCTCAAACTTTTTGCTGCACTTGTTACACTATTCAATAGTTCTTCATTTACAGTGTTTTTTGTTATTTTCTGCACAGAAGCAGGATTTGCATTAAAGTCAGGAGTTTGATCAACCATGATATAAAACTAAGAATAAGAGTTTATAAAGTTTTTTCATTAAAAGGCAAGACAAGAATACACCTTCATTAAAAACAAATCTTACAATCCTGATTTTTATTTACTATTATCTTATCAAAAGAATAAGTTTCAAGATTTATTCTAAATAATTCTTTAGGATAAGTATTAAAAACAAGATATTCAATTGCAATATTTACTGTTAAAGATGCAACTAACGAAACAACTGAATTAAGAATTCCAACATCAACACATTTCTTACCTTGTTTATCCTGATTAAAACAATTATAACAAGGACCTTCTGGATGAACAAAGAAAATAGAACCAAGCCTAGTGATTGCAGCAGAAAATACCCAAGGAATTTTATTCTTTTTGCAATATTCATTAATTACTAATCTAGCATCAACATTGTCAGTGCAATCAATAAGTAAATCAATATCTTGAAAATTAATATTATCTTTGCTTAATTTCTCATTTCTTATTTCTATATTACAAAATTGTGCTAATTTTTCTTTTGCACAAACAGCTTTTGATTTACCAATATCTTTTTTATCATAGAGGGTTTGCCTTTCTAGATTTATATCTTCTACTTTATCAAAGTCAATTAAAATTAATTTTTTAGGATTCATTCTAGCAAGTAAGTTTGCAGTTGTACTTCCTAAACCCCCAACACCGACTATTGCAATGGTTTTATCTTTAATTCCCTTTTCTCCAATGATTATTTCGCTTCTTGATTTCATTTTAATATCCTCTTAATAATAATTACAATTACACTCGTCTTAAGTGCATAACTATTCTTGACATAATTCTTCCTCCAATATACAAGCATTACAGATTTCCCCTGCACAAGGATCACCACACCTTTTACAATAACTAAATTCTTTTGTATTTTTATATTTTTCTTTTAGATCAGGTAAAACTTCAAGAAAAGCATTAACTATTCCATTCTTAGTTCCTTCTCTTAATAGTTCTAATTGATTTAATTTATCTCTAACTTTAGCTCTGAAAGATAAATTAATATTTGGGCATTCACTAAAATGAACTTCAAAACCTTTTAGAAGTGCGAAAAGTCTAGTTTCTTTCTCTGAAATAAAATATAAAGGTTTTATTCTTGGAACAAATTTATTGTTAGAATTAAATCCAGTTACTGGCCCAAGTGCAGCACTATGCTTCATACTGCCAAGGAATAAATTCATTAAATAAGCTTGAGATTCATCATCAAGATTATGACCGGTAACAAGCTTTGTTGCACCAAGCTCTCTTGCACCACGATTAAGCAAAGTTCTTCTTAAAATGCCACAAACTGTGCAAGGTTTTTTACCTTTCTTAATAGCTTTTTTTATTAGTTCATCTAGAGTATAACCAAACTTTTCTTTAAATGAAATAATATGATAAGTAATGTCATACTTCTTACAAAATGTTTCTAAATCTTTTATTGTGTGATCCCTATAATCTGCGATTCCTTCATCAATGTTTAGGGCAAAGAAATCTATTTTATATTTTTTACAATAGAGCATAGTCATGTATAAAACTGCTAGAGAATCTTTTCCTCCAGATGCAGCAACACAAATTTTATCTTCATGCTTCATTAAAGAAAACTTCCTTATTGTTCGGAAAATTTTTCTTTCAAAATAATTTAGAAAGTGATCTTTACAATAGCTTCTACCTTGTGATGAATATACTGCTTTTTTTGAACATGAACTACATTTCATAATTTATCCTCCAGAGACAACTGATAAAATCTTTATTTCATCATCCTTGGAGAGCTTTTCATCTAAAAGTATAGTTTCATTATTCTTAACTAGAATTACAGTTGTAGGATTAATATTTAATTCTACAAGAAGTTCTTTTGCTGTGCATTCTTTGTCAAACACTATCTGCTTGTTTTCTTTTTCAATAAATACTTTCATTTTGCATAATCCCCCCAGGACTAGTTCCTGTGAAACTTTGATATTATTAAGAAAGATAGGTTTATTTATAAAATTTAACCATAATAAAGCTTCCCATCACTCTTTTGCTGTCTATCAAGTTGAGAATCAATCTTATTCGCTCTCGGTCTGTTGTTTTCTTCATCTCTTCTAAAAGTAATCTTTAAATCTGTTAAGAAAGAATTCATTCCATCAACAAGAACACTAGGAGTTTTAGCAACACCGCTGATTGCAGGTTCACCTTCAAATACAATTAATTTATCACTAAGGTAATCAATAAACAATAAGTCGTGATCAACTACAATTGCAGATTTATTATATGTAGTAACCATTTCTTTAATTATTTTACTTATTAAAATTCTCTGTTCAACATCTAGATATGCAGAAGGCTCGTCTAATAAGAATAAATCTGCCTCTTGAGAAAGACAATGTGCGATTGCAACCCTTTGAAGTTCTCCACCAGATAATTCATTTAGTTGTCTTTCAAATAACTTTTCTAAGTCTAATGGTTTAATTAGTTGATTAGTATATTTTGCTATTGCATCTTGTAAAATATTTATTACAAGGTCATCACTTGTTTCTAAATATTGTGCTTTGTAAGCTAGTTTAACTTTAACATCAACAATATCAGAGTCAACACCTGCGAGAGTTTTTACAAAACTGGTTTTACCAATACCGTTCTCACCTAGAATACCAATAACTTGGTTGTCATTAACTTCACCTGACTCAGATTTCAATTCAAAATTCCCTAGCTTTCTTTCAAATTTAGGCCAAGCAGTAACTAAAGAACCAACAAGAGCATCAGTAGTTTTAGGTTTAACAAAAGTTATTGCTTTGCTCCTAAACCGCATGTTCTCGTCTTTAGAATAACCAGAAAGATAAGTATTAATTCCTAGTTTTGTTGATTTAACATGAGAACAAATACCATAAATTGCTTCTTTACCAAACATTAAACTAGTTAAATCGGTCATGTAATCAAGAATAATTAAATCATGTTCAATAACCATGACTGCAGTATCTTTATTTGCTAAGCTTCTAATAAATTTACTAATTTTAAGTCTTTGTTTGATATCAAGATAAGAAGTTGGTTCATCAAAAAAGTAAACATTAGCTTTCTTTAAAACAGTTGCAGCTATTGCAATTCTTTGCAGTTCTCCACCAGAAACATTTTTTATATCTCTATCTAAAACTTTTCTCAATTCTAAAATATCTACAATTTTATCTAATTCATTCCTTTCATCAGACTTTTCTAATAATTCAAGAACAGTTCCATCAAAAGCTTTAGGAATAAGATCAACTTGTTGAGGCTTGTAAGAAACTTTAATCTCATCAGCAAATAATTTTTCAAAAAAAGCTTGAGCTTCTGTTCCTTTAAAATAATCAATAATTTGTTTGTTTTGGATTTCTTCTTTAAAATTTCCAAGATTAGGTTTAATTAAACCTGCAAGAATTTTTAATGCAGTAGATTTACCAATCCCATTTCTTCCAATAATTCCAACAACTTTACCAAAGATTGGAACAGGAAGATTGTAAAGAGCAAAACCATTTTCAGAATATCTGTGAATAGGATCTTTGTCAAGTTCAGAAGGAAGATTAACTATACTTAAAGCTTTGAAAGGACATTTCTTTGTGCAGATAGTACACTTGTCTATGCAGAGTTCTTCAACTACTTGAATCTTCTTATCGTTGTCATCAATTACAATGCACTCTTCATCACCTGTCCGATTTATAGGACAAACAGATCTGCATAAATAATTTCCACATTTGATAGGATTACACTTTGATTTGTCAACTACAGCTATTCTTGTCATGAAGCAAAATAATGGATAGAAGTTTATAAATGTTTTTGGTTCAGAAAACCAATACCTTTATAATTAATAATACTAAATAATATATAAAAGAGGGTTTGTGTGAATAATGGATAATAGTTCTAATGTAAATCAAGTAGTATTGAATGGAATAAAAACTATGATTTCTCAAGGCCATACATTTGAACAAATTAAAGCTTATTTAATGCAAAAAGGTTATTCTGAAAATATTATTACTTCTTTATACAATCAAGCAAAACAACCACAACAAGTAGCTCAACCAAACCAAAGTAATAACCAAATAATCCAAATTGTGAATTATATTCGGAATATGGAAACAAGAGGTTATACTTTTCAACAAATTAAAACTTTTCTTACACAACAAGGTTACTCTTCAACATTAATTGATCAAGCAGCTGCACAATTACCAAATCAAACACAATTTCAACAACCACAAACAACAAATACAACAACACACAAACATGAATTTCATTTACCTCAAAAAACAACAATTCATCTTATTGCAATATTTCTTAGCATAATAATAGTTACAGGAGGAGTTTTTTATTTTATTGATTTTGATAAAACAGGTGGAAGCAGTTCTACTTTACTTGACTTATCAACTCAGGCACAAAACTCAAAGCTATATGCTGGTGAGGATTTATATTTTGATATTACAGTATTAAGTATGAGTGGTTCAAAAGAAACATTTGATATGATATTAACTTATTCTATAATGGATAAAGATGATGTTCTTATTTTAAGAGAAGAAGAAACAGTTGCAATCTCTACGTCTACAAAGTTAACTAAAAAAATAACCACGCCAGATGAACTTGAACCAGGAAGATACTTAATGAAAGTTTATTCAAATTATAATGGAAGAAATGCTATTTCAAGTTTTGAATTTGGTGTTTTAGCTAATGATCAAAACATTGAAGATCAAGTTCAAGGAGAACCACTTACTCAACAAGAAGAAGGAGAAACACCAAGTAATAGGCCACCATTAACACAAGGTGAAGAACAAAATGTTCAAGTTATAAACTTTGGTGACTTTTTTAATAACATAATAAAAACTAGTAGAAATAACCCCGATATTGCAGTAAAAAAATGCCAGAATATAAAAGATCAAAAAAGTGTAGAAATATGTATTGAGAATGTTGCTATCGAATTTGGTAAACCAGAAATCTGTGAACAAATAGGGAATACTACAATAAAAGATGATTGTTATCTTGCTCAATTAATTAAAGGTGAACTTGAAGTTTGTGAGAATATAATTAATCCTGATGTAAAAAGTAATTGTGAGCTAATTAGAGATCTTTATGTTATACAACAATATGAGGGAGAAGATACAGACTTAGATGCTCTAGCTGAGGAACTAGGAATAGATTATGAAGTAGTTGAAATTGTTGATGATCAAGAAATTGAAGTTATAAATTTAGGTGAATAGGATGAACAAGCATAAAAATAAAAAAGCTTATTCACAAGTTTGGGTTTTCATTATTATTGTAATTGCTATGGGTTTAGTAATTTTAATTGGAACTTTTCTTGTCAAAGGAGTGAATACTTCTGTAAATAATAACTTTAGAATTGAAATGTTAAATACTTTGCAAGAAAGTATTGATGATATGCTTAATGAGAATTATGGTGCATCTACAACAATAACATTAAATATCCCTCAAGAAATTAAAAAGATTTGTTTTGTTGATTACGATATTGGTAACTTATCAACCCAAGGATCAGGAACATATGAAATTAGAGTTTGGAAAATAGCTAATGAAGTTCACCCAGAGTATAGAAATGGAAATGTAATAAATCCTGAAAACTTATTTATTTTCACACAAGAAGATTTTGAAATGTATTACATTGATAATATACAAGTTGAATCTGAATATGGAATATATTGTATTGACCCAAAGACGATGCAAGAATTTGAATTAACAAGTAAAGGAAAAGAAGTATTGATAAGATAAGCTAGCTTGGAAAATAATAATAAGATGAAAAAAATAATAATTTTAATGATTGTAATCTTGCTGTTAGTTAATTTTGTGAGTGCAGAAGAAATTCAAGCTAATAATTTAAGATATGTTTACAAACAAGCACCAGATTCCCTAGCAATTGGTTCAAGAATATGTTTTGGTGAAGCAAATGAGATTTGTGCACCAGTGTTAAGCTTTAATATTCCTGAGACAAATGATAATAATATTAAAATTGAAGTAACAACAAATCAAGAGATTAATATTCAAGGAACAGCATGCATACTTAATAATTATGAAGTTGATACTTGGACTAATGTTATGCAAAGCCTAACTACAATCTGTAAACCTTTTCAATCTGTAAATAATAAAATAATGTTTGTTCTACAACCAACAACAATTGAAGAACAAATAAGAATTGTGCTAATACCTGGAACAGGTTCAGGATCAGCAGATATAGACAGTGCAAAATTAACATTATATAATATTGCTGAACAAGAAGAAGAACAACCGATACAGACAGAGATAAATGAATGTTTTATTGAGACAATAAATTTTGATAAAATAGAAGGCAATGTTAACTTACCAATGGAATTAGTTTTGAATACTAATCAGTGTGAGAACTCAATAGTAAGAATAATTGTTCACAAAAAGACATTAACCGGCGAAAAGATTGTTTCAGAAAAGCAAAGTTTAATTACAGGCAATGTAATAACTAGTTTTTGGATTCCAACAGAAAAAGGCGAATACTATGCAAAAGCTGAATCAAAAAATCTTATTCAATCTGAAACAATAAATATAATTGATGAAAGTATTCAAGAATTAATGAAGAATAAAGAATTTTATGAAATTGTTGATGAAGTACATAAAATTTCAAAAGTTAATGAGAATTTAGCATTAAAAACTTGTGAAGACTTAAGAACAACACTTGAACAAGATGTTTGTATTGAAGACCTTGCAAGCTACACCAGTAATAAACTATTATGTTCAAAGATAGACAATCAAAATAGAAAAGAATCATGTTATTCTTTATTTGCCTTACAAGGAGACATAACTAGCTGCATTCACTCAAGCTCTAAAGCAACATGCTTATTATTAGGAATATTTGCAAAAACTAATAACCTAAGTCTTAAACAAAATGATAAATATGAAGATGTAATTGCACTAAAAGAAAATAAAAGTAATTCTTTAATAATAATTTTAATCATAGTTGTGATTGTGTTGATAGTTGCAACTGTTCTTTATTTTGGTTTTTATGATAAAAATATGCTCAAAAATCATAAATGATTATTGGCACATCATAAAGGATGAAAGAAGAAGTAATATTTATAAAGTATTAAGATAATCTAAAAAATATAAATATATGGGAGATAAACAATGAAAAGAATATTAATTAAAGATCTTAAGGAATATGTTGGGAAAGAAGTACTATTACAAGGATGGATTCAAGATATAAGAAATCTAAATAAAACTAAATTCATCATACTTAGAGATAAAACTGGAGATATGCAAACAGTTGCATTCCAAGGCGAAACAGAACAAGAATCATTAGATGCAATAAATAAGCTAATGAAAGAATCTGTTATTGAAATTATTGGAATTGTAAAAGAACACAAGCAATCAAGATGGGGATTAGAAATAGGAATTAAGAAAGTAAATCTAATAACACAAGCGGAAGCCCCATTACCAATTGATAACACAAATAAGAGTCAAACTAATATAGATAAAAGGATTGACTTTAGATTTTTAGATACTAGAAACTTAAAAAATCAAGCAATATTCAAAATAAGAAGTAAAATTACAAAAATTTTAACAAATTTCTTTGATGAAAATGGATTTATAAATATCAATACTCCAAAGATGACTACATTAGGTGTAGAATCTGGAGCAGAACTATTTACTGTTGATTATTTTGGAACACCTGTTTATCTTTCTCAATCACCCCAGATATATAAACAGATGTTTATGAATGGTGGTTTTGAAAGAGTATATGAAATTGCACCTGTTTTTAGAGCAGAAAAATCTCATACTAGCAGACACTTAACTGAATTTACTGGTGTTGATTTTGAAATGGCATTTATTAAAGATGAGAATGATGTAATGGATGTTGCAGAAAATATGATAAAAGATCTTCTTACTAATCTAAAAGAAGAATGTGTTGACGAACTAAAATTATTAGAAGTAGAACATAATATTCCTGATAAAATACCAAGAATAACAATGCAAGAAGTGAAAAAATTACTTGCAGAAAAAGGTAAAAAGTATTCTGAAGAAGATGACTTAGATGCTGAAGGAGAGAAATTAATTGGTGAAATTATAAAAGAAAAATATAATTCTGAATTTGTTTTTATAACTAATTATCCTTGGGCAGTAAGACCATTTTATCATATGAGACCTGAAAAGGATCCTAATGGAACAAAATCATTTGATTTATTATTTAGTGGTGTAGAAATTTGTACTGGTGCACAAAGAGAACATAGATTAGATATTCTAGAAAAACAAGCAAAAGAAAAAGGAATTAATCTAAAGGATATAACAAAATATAGGGAAATTTTCCAATATGGAGTTCCACCTCATGGAGGAATTGGATTTGGTCTTGATAGAATAACACAAAGACTTCTTAATTTAGAAAATGTTAGAGAAGCAGTACTTCTACCAAGAGATCCAGATAGAAAGATGCCGTAAAATTATTTCTTTCTTTTTCTAATTTTCTTCTTAACAACCTTCTTCTTACCAAACTTCTTCAAAGCTAATCTTAACTCAATATGATCTTTTGCGTATTCCTCTAAAGAAATATTTTTCATTGTTGCATCAAGAGCTTGCCTTAAAGCAATAGCGCCTTTTAAAGTTCCTTGAGGATGACCATGACAACCACCACCAAACTGCATAACAATATTATTACCCATTGCCTTTACTACAGGAGGAATGCTTAATGGAGAAAGTCCACCAGATGCAACAGCAAGAGTTGGTTTAACATTATACCAATTTTGTTCTAAAACAAGTTCTTTATCATTTTGAGAAAGATAAGTATCTTCAATTTCTTCTTCAATCATAACAATCTCATTTTTAGAACCACCCATTTTACCAACCCCAGCAGTCCCAATATGTATTTGGTCAACACCAATTAATCTATATATTTTTGCTAAACAAAGCATTGAAATTCCATGTTTCTTATTTTTTGTTAATGCAGCGTGCATTGCTCTATGAGCGTGTATAACTAAGTTAGTATGATTTCTTAGTGTTTGAACTGCTGCAAACCCCGCAGTAAGAACATCTATCATAATATATTCATTACCTTTTTTCTTAACATAATCTGTTCTTTTAAGCATTTCAAAAGTTTCTGCAGTAACATTAGGCATGTAAATCTTTTTTTCACCTGTTTGTTTTTCTGCTAACTTCTTCATCTTTACTGTTTCATCAATTCTTTTTTTGAAAGAATTAAAATTCATTGAAGTAAGATTTTCATCGTCTTTAACAACATCAAGTCCACCAACCCAAGCTTCATAAGCAACTTTAGCATGTTGTTTTTCATTTAAGCCAACTTTAGGCTTTACAATAGTTCCAATTAATGGTCTATCTTTAACTCTAGTTAATTGTCTTATTCCTGCAATCCCATATCTTGGCCCTTTAAAGCTATCAATTAACCCTTTAGGAAATTCAATATCTTCTAATCTTAAATTTCTTAACATTTTCATTCCGAAAATATTACCAGCAATACTACTAAGAATTTGAGGCATATTACCTTTTTCAAAAAGAGCTTGAGGATATGCAATCTTTATTATCTTTGTTTTTTTATTAATATAATAAACATGAGGTTTTAATTTATTTGCAATTCTTTTATTCATTGTAGAAATTGTTACCCAAGTTCCAATACTAGATTCCGCAGCTATTTGTTCTGCGCAATAATCAAGAGTGTAACCTTTTGCAGGATCAACATAATACTCAACCAACACTTCAGTGTGCTTTGGTTTATACTTCAGATTAACATAACTTAACATCTAAACACCTCATTAATAAGTTATTTTTATATTTAGTGTTTTTAAATGTAATGGTTATTAATCTAACAACGTTAAATAACACGTTCTATTAATCTTAAATTTTATTAGTTCTCAATAGTCTCAGTGAGACTGAGACAGCTGAGACCCCTTCATTTCATATGGAAATGGAGCTTAGAGGGCTCTAGAGGCATTTAAATGCGTCTCAGTCTCATCTCAAGACTGTCTGAGACTTGTATCAGAGACCTTTCTATTTATAAATGAACTAAACAAGGAAAGCATTAAAAAGAAAGCTGCATTCTACTAATTTATGATTAATGAAAAGGAGCTAAGGAAAAGCTTTCAGAGAATAAAGAAAGATACTCAAATGCTAGCTAAGAGAGACGAGTTTATAGCTACTGAAATGAGTAATCTTAGAGCTGAATTCAATGACCTTAAGGATGAAATTCATGATCAAACTTTTATTGAAAAAATAGCTAATTCTATTATTGAAAAAATTGAGTCAAGACTTAAATTAAGTGAGACTAATAATCCGAAAGAAGTTGAGACTATCGACGAGAAAGAGCCTGAGACAGCTGAGACTCATGTTGAGACAACAAATATTAGTAATGTCCCAAATCATATTGATTCAAGTATGTTTTTGAAAAAGAAAATCAAAGCTAAAATAATCCATCTTTGTGAGCAAAGAGTAAGGCCAGGTGACCTAAAAAGAGCAATTGTTGATATGGCTAAATTATGCTCAAAAGCTACATTCTATAGGTATATCTCAGAACTCAAAAGAGAAGGGATTATCCAAACAATAGAGATTAATAATGAGTTATTTTTACTAGCATCTGATACTCTTTTAGATAGAAATATTTATAAATAAACCCAAACTCACTATATTTAGAACGGCCATAGTGATGTGGAACTACCTGATTACATTCCGAACTCAGAAGTAAAGCGCATTTACGTTCTTGGTGGTACTGCACTTATGTGCGGGAGGCTTGGAAAGCTGTTCTGTTTTTTTATATTTCTAAAAAAAAGAAAAAAACTAATTTTTACTAGATTTGTGCTCCAGATTTAACTTCAACATCAGAAGCAGGATTTTTATCAAAGTATTCTGCTAATGTTTCAGAAACATCTTCTTCATCAACAACCACATTATTATCAAGAATCGCCTTATAATAAGCTATTGGCCTTATTGTTGTCATAATTACTTTATGTATTAAAAATCTACCATCCTTACTTCTTCTTATTACAGTTTGCACTATAGGCATCTTTCTTAATTGTTGTTCTTTTTTATTTGTTAATCCCATTTTTTTATCACCTAAAATATTTTATGTTTTTTAGAATGAAAACTAGCTTAATAAGAGTTAACTAAGAAATTTCGGAAAAGTTACAGAATTAGCGGATTTACTCCTTAACTAACTTAGCTACGAAGAAACCCTGCATCTTTGCCTTATCAGGCCAAATTCGAATACATTTTTTTAACTCAGAAGAAAAATCATTTCCGAATGCAGAAGTTAATCCTTCTGAAGAATTAGGAATATCAATATTTATTTTTTGCAGCTTCATATCTTTATGTTTATTAATAAACCAATCAACAACTCTTTCATTTTCTTCAGGTTCAAGAGAACAAGTTGAATAAACAAGAATTCCACCAGGATTTAAACATTTATATGCTGCTCTAAGTAATTCTTTTTGCAACCTTGCCCTTTCAAGGAATGCTTGAACTGATCTCATCACAAAAAATTTAGGCTCAATAACAAAATTACCAGAGCAAGGTGCATCTAATAATATTTTATCAAACTTTTTACCAAAATCAAAAGCAAATCTTGCATCTTTTTTATATAAAATAGTATTTTTACAACCACATCTTAAAAGATTACTCTTTAATCCATTTAACCTTGAACTATTATTATCTAGTGCAACAACAATACCCTTATTCTCCATTAATTGAGACATATAAGTTGTTTTAGAACCCGGTGCAGCACACATATCTAAAATTATTTCTCCAGGTTTAGGATCTAGAACTAGAACAGGTATCTGAGACGCAGCTTCTTGCAAATATAAATAACCCTGCGCATATTCACTTGTTGATGCAAGAGAAAATTTTGATTTATATTTATAAGCGTGTGGAAGAAAATCTACTTTCTTTAGTTTTATATCTAAGTCTTTTAATCTTTTGAAGAGTTTTTTATTATCAATCTTAAGAGTATTAACTCTTAAAACATCTCTAACCCCCTCGAGGTTAGGACATTTATCAAACTTAAAATCTTCTCTAATTTCAATATATCTTTTTATGAATGTATTCATTATAAATCAACTATTAATTCATTATTTTTTTCATTAATCTTCACAGCAGGATGTTTTGCTTTAAACAAATCTTTTATCTCTGACCAAGATTTTGTTTTTCTTAACTCAATTATTTCTACTAAAATATTATTTAATAGTTGGTATTCTAAATAAATAGCTTCACCCATTTCTTGATATTTATCAGCATCAGTTTCTATTTGTTTAAGCATCTCTTGTTGCTTATGCAAAACATTTTCTATCTTATTTAACTTTGTTTCAAACTTTTTCTCAGAAGAACTCATTTCAGATTCTTGTTTTTTTTCTGTTAATTTCTCGTCGAGAGCCTCACAAAAAGAATCATAAGTTTTGATTGGAGAATCATATGAATCAAAAATAAAAGGAGTTATTGAATTCTTATAAATAGAACCTTTAATATCATAAGAAGCAAAATTAGTAGTTACAACGTATAATAATTCAATTTCTTCCTCACTTAGATTATCAAATGATGTTGTTTTATCAATTTTAGCCCTCTTACAAACTTCTTCAGCATACTGACCACCGAGAGAAATATCAGTTGCAAGGGATTTAACTATTGAAGACATTTTACTTTCTTTTAATTTTTTATGAAAATCATTTTTATTTGAATGAAGAGGATCAAATTGAGATGCAGGAAAAACATATTTCTTTCCAGGTAATATATGACGATCTTTCCATCTTTGAGAAAATAATAATCCTAAAATTTTATCTTCATCATTTTTTAGTATAATATTACCTTGACCAAATAATTCAACAACTAATTGATTTTTAATGAATTCACCTTTTCTTCTTGTCTCAAAATCAAAGATTAAAACTCTTTCAAAATCTTTCTGAGAAATATTTATTAATCTACTTCCAAGCAAATGCTTTCTTAAAAAAGCACCAAACCCAGATAGAGATTCAAACTCATTTTTATAAGATGTTAAATAGACCGAGCCAGGAACATTAATCTTAAGAAATAATTTTCCCTGTTCACCAGCATAAAATCTAATTAAAAGCTCATTCTTATTTATTTTTGAATGAAATATCTTCTCTATTTTTGCATCCTGCAACTTTTGAAGCTCTTTAACTATAAAGCAAATGTCAAAAGCACTCATCTCGTTCTTCATAGAGGAAATAAACAGCTATATGTTTATAAATGTTTTTTAAGAATAAAACTAAAGTTTAAACATCTAGCCATATTGTAATAAACTTTAAAAACAAAGACTACAATAAACAAATTATGGCTGAAGAACAAGACCAAAAACAAACAGAGAAACAAACAAAAGCAAAAGTAATCCCTATAAAAGAAATTATTGAAATAAGTAATAGGAATATAGATGAAATAAATTCATTAGAAACAGACTATACAAATTATAATAAAAAACAAAAAGAAAGAGATAGTAATCTTGCCGAAACAGAAAAAGAAGTAAATGGTAAAATAATTTTATTAAAATCTAATATTAGCAACCTTAATGAACAACTAAGAACATTAAGAGAAAACTTCTCAATCTTAACAAAGAATTTTAATAATTATGTTAAAAAAACAGAGATAGATTATGTTAAGAACAAATTAGATTCAATTAAATTTGAACAACTTGCAACCAAAGAGGACTTAGAAAAAACTAAAACTTCTCAATAATTAATTTACCTTTCTTAAACTTAAAAACAACTTCTTCTGTATCATTAAAATTAATCTTTTTTGTTATAGCATTAGGAAGAAGCATCCTTTCACCTCTAAAATCCATAGTGGTGATTAACTCATTCCAATCATCTTTTTTCGCACTATCTTCAATACCGAAATCAACCATTAAAGACTTTGATTTTTGTTTAGTGCCAATTTCTTTTTGTTTCTGAGCTTCTTCAAAAATAAACTTAGCAATCTTATCAGCAATATCAACTTTACTATATTTTGTAACGCCCTGTAAACCAGGACTTAAATTTACTTCAAGAACAACAGGGCCTTTAGAACTTTCTAAAATATCCACGCCACAAATATCTGCTTTAATTATTCTAGCTGCAGAAAGAGCAATCTTTTTTGTTTTTGCATCAAGAACAATTGATTCACCTTTCCCACCTTGATGAATATTTGATCTTTTATCATCATCAAGAGAAATTCTTTTGTATGCAGCAACAACCTTGTTACCAATAACAAAAGCCCTTATATCTGTTCCATCAGTCTCAATATATTCTTGAATAATGACTGGTTGCTTAAGTGCAGTTAAAGCATCGAGAATAGACATAGCACTAGCTCTTGAATCTGCAAACATGACGCCTTTACCTTGTGTGCCTTTAGGAAATTTCATAATAACAGGATAATTCATTTTTTTTAATATTTCTTTAGCAGCAATAACAGTAGAAGTCAAAAAAGTTTTAGGCATAGGAATATTAGCTGCATTCAACTTTAATTGTGTTAGCAATTTATCATGAGCAATAGTGAATGCAGATTCACAAATAGGAAGATAAGTATCTTTAGCAAGCATACTTGTGAGTGCAGATAATAGATTTGCAAATCTAAAAGAGCCTTTAGCATAAATAGCATCATAATCTTTTATATGCTCACCTTTGTATAATATTTCTTGCTTTTTACCTGTAAAACTTATTTCTATATGTTTAAGATTAATTATGTCAACACTATCAAAATATTTTTTCATAGCTTCCGCTGTCCACTTTGAACTTACACTTCCTTGACTAATAATTGCTGCTCTCATTCTTTTGTTACTAATGTTTTTTTAGGATCAATAATAAAATCTTCCATTAAAATATTTTGACCAATTAAAATTTTAAATTTCATATTAGTTCTTGATTGCAAAGTAAAATCAGCTTTTAATCTTTTTTCGCATAAAACTAAATTAATATGAACTAAAGGCCTTAAAGTTGAACCATGAACATTTCTAATCTTTTTAGAACCAATAATATCTTTTATTCCTAGCTCTTTAGCTAAATCAGCATCAATTGAACTTCTAACTGCACCAGAATCAATTCTTGCTGGAATTTTCTTTCCTTTAATAGTTACATATTCATAAAGACCTACAATAGTTTTATCTTTAATTTTAATAGACTTTTCTTCTTTGTTTAGTAAAACTGAATACTTAAACCACATATATAATGAAACACGCGATTTCTTTAAAAATCTTACTGCAAGTTGTCTATTGTAAGCATTAATAAACTACTTTCTAAGAGTAAAGCATAGAAAAGTTTAAATAGTTATTATTTATTACAAATTAAATAATAATTATAAGGTGATTTTAAGATGAGTGAGGAATATACTACCCTTGATGAAGAAATAGATTTTGACATATCTCTTAACGATAATACTCCTAGTAATTCTGACAAACCATATGAACTATCAAGTAATACTAAAGAGAACCCATATTATGATAATATAATAAAAAGAATAGAAGACAAATTATCAAAAATCGCAAATGATGGAGGGTATGAATTTTTAATCTATGATATAGTAATATCAATTCCTGAAAAACACCATTTTAAAAATATAAATGAAGTTAAAGAATATATTACTCCAGGAAATTTTGAGGAGCACAAAGTTTTAATGGATTATGAACCAAGTAAAGTTTTACAAGATATCAATAATCAAAAAGCAGAGCTAAGATTATTAGAATTGTTAAAACAAAAATAGTTAATTTCTTACTTTATTTTTTCAATTTTCAATAGCAAAACTTATAAAAACCTTTGAATAATCTAATTACATGTTAGAAAGGGTTAGTTCAGGTAATATAGATTTTGATGAACTTCTAGATGGAGGATATGAAGCAGATATAGTTACAATGCTTTATGGAGGCCCAGGAACAGGTAAAACTAATATATGTTTGATGACTGCAGCGGAAGTCTCTAAAACAAAGAAAGTTATATTCATAGACACAGAAGGGAGTTTTTCTGTAGATAGATTTAAACAATTAACAGAAGATTTTGAAACTTGTATAAATAATATCTTTATTCTATGCCCCACACATTTTGAAGAACAAAAAGGAGCATTTGCAAAATTAAAAGAATTAACTTCTAAAAAAGATATTGGTATGATCATTGTTGACAGTATAGCAATGCTCTATAGATTAGAAATAGGTAAAACAAAAAATATACAGGGAACAAATAGAGAATTAGGATTACAAATTTCTTATCTTAGTGAAATTGCAAGAAAAAAGAAAATACCTGTATTAATAACTAATCAAATATACAAAGATTTTGAAAATAAAACTAAAATAAACATAGTTGGCGGAGACATCCTAAAATACTGGAGTAAATGCTTAATTGAAATAAAAAAGCTAGATAATGACAAAAGAACCGCAACATTAAAAAAGCACAGAAGTAAAGCAGAGAATAAAGAATTAAAATTCAAGATTATTAACCAAGGAATTGTTAAAGAGGATTAAAATGAATAAATTTGTTACAAAAATCATAGTAATGATAATATTATTTGGAGTTAGCTTTATATTCTTTGGTCAAGGATTTGCCACTTATCTTCTTAATACAGGATTAGGAACAATTAGTATTTTTACAGGTTTATTAGGTGGAGCAACAACAGGTGAAACTGCACCAACAACTGTTATTGATTTTCTGTTTAGCTTAGTGCAGACAATAGGAATAATCTTAGTATATTACTTCATTGCACATATGATTAATGCTATTTTTATTCGGAAGAAATAATATTTGAATAAAAAATAAAAGAAAAATGCTCAATAACAAACGTTATTGGCACCGCTTCGCCGGAATTACTCAGCTGTAAAATCTTCTACAGAATGTTTAAATTCAGCATCAGATTTAATTAAACCAAGTTTCTTTGAGTATTCTTTTGCAATTAAGTAAAAGATTAAACCAAGACTTTTCTTACCTTTGTTATTACAAGGAACAACAAAGTCAATACCATTAGTTTGGTTATTACTATCACAAAGAGCAACTACAGGAATACCAACTCTTAATCCGTCCTTAACAGCGTTTCTGTCAGGCCATGAATCAACAACAAATACAAGCTTAGCTTCAATAAATGTTGAAAGATTAGGGTTAGTCATTAATCCAGGTGGATATCTTCCTGCAAAGAATTTGCATCCAACCATTTTAGCAAATACACTAATTGGTTTCCAACCATTTTCTCTTCTTGAAACAAGTAAGATTTCTTCTGGTTTGTAATATGATAAAAGATTTACAAGTTGTCTTATTCTTTCATCTATTTTTTGTATGTTTAAAACAGATAGTCCATCTGGTCTAGTTTTGTAAATAAACTTTTCCATGTACTTTGTTTTAAACTTTGTTCCGATGTGAATACCTGCTTTCAGATAGTCTTCATTTGGAACTAAAAATTCATCTTTCTTTTCAGCCATTTTTTATTAAACTCCTATGAACAGAATTAGATCTGCCCATCATTTTTATTACCTCAGATGGTATTTTCAAGCATTCACCATACAGCATAGCTTGACTTCGGTATTACCTATAAGGATTGTTGAGTTGTTTATAAATCTATTGTAACAAAAATCTTATAAAGTATAAATACAAGAAGTAAGCTAATGGATAACAAATACCAAGAAAAGCTGAATGCTGCTAATAAGCAGATGCAGAATGCACAATATTTACTTGATCACACTTACAAACTTGCTAATGATCCAAAAGTTCTTATGAGTGTTTTAATTAAAGTTAATGAAGCATATAGCTTAGCAATAGCTTCTTTAATTTACAGAGACAAAGATGTTAAACTAATTTCTAATTTTCATGATTCTGAAAAATCAAGAATGGACTTATTTACTAGAAAGTGTGTTAAAAGATATAGTTTTGAAAAACAAGATGTTTCAACAATTAATGAACTCAAAGAAATAATTGAAGATCATAAGAATAGTTCTGTTGAATTCTCAAGAAAGAAAGAACTTGTTATTTGTGATAGTAAATTTAAGTTTAAGAAAGTTAGTATTGATACTGTGAAGAAATTCATGGATGCAGCTAAATCTTTTGTCTATAAAATAGAAAAGATAATACAATTAAATACTTTTAAGTCTTAAAGGGTTTACTTTGTTTCCAGAACCATTCAAAATAACTTCTAAACGAATTTGCAACTTCTTGGCTTGTTATTTCAAATCCAAAAGGCATTTCTCCTTGTGGTATTGCAATTAAAGTTACATCTTTATAGACCATTACCCACGATGGCGAATCAGCATTAAATGGCATTCTTCGTGCTTTACAATGCTTGTAAGAATTTCTATCTTTTAGATTTTTGTTTGTAACATCATGATGATAGAGCATTCTGCACTTAATACCTAGTTTTGATAATTTCATATGATTCTTTTTCCAAAAAGCATGATGAAAACCAGGTTGTTCTGATGGAAGTCCATAAACAATAACTTCATCCCCTTTTTTTAATTTTATATATCTATTCTCATAGGCAGTCATTAATCCTTTAAATCCTTGATATAAATTTGCTTCACTCTTTTTTGAAGCATTTTGTTTTAAAATTAATTGAGGAATTAGTTCTTGAATTTTGTTTTTGTTTAGTTTTAATTGTTTTTCTTTAGAATTAATATAATCTAGAAGTTTATTTGGTTGAGTTGCTTGAAAATGTTTTGTTTTTTCTTTGATAATGTAAGAAGCAAGCCCTTTCTTAATTAGTTTTTCAAGTATTCTATAAATTATTGATTTTGTTATGCCTGATTTCTGTAATATTGGTCCTATAGTTGAAGATCCGACTTCTAATAAAGCTAAGTATACTTTTATTTCTCCATTAGTTAGCCCTGCTTCTTTTAGTGGTGATGTATCCATAACATATAGAATTACTTTGATTTTTATAAAGTTTTCTTAATTAATGTACCTGTTGTGGTATACTCATATTGATATAGTGCAGAGTGTTCTCATCTAATTGTAATAAAAAGTTAATGAAGGTGAAAAAATGACAAAAGAATCATATGAATCGTTAATTAAGCAAGGGGTAAACTATGCAAAGGATATTAAACAACAAAAATATACCCCTGCAGGTAGCAAACAATATGAAAAACTAAAAGATTGGGAAATCAAGATTGCTGAAACATATCCTCTTTTAGATTTTAAAAAACAACAATCCTTGATTGGATTATCAGAAATTGTTTCAAAGATATTAGAAAATAGTAAGCAAGTATATTACGCAACTCAAACTGAAAAACTTGAAAAAAAAAGGAAGGAACTTTATTCAAAAGATACAAAGTGATAAAAAGTTAATGAAGGTAAAAAAATGACAAAAGAACAATATAAATTGTTAATTAAGCAAGGACAAGAACTTAGTGTAGAGATTCAATCTCGAGAATATAGCCCAGTAGATGATTTAGCAATTAAAAATATAAGAGATTGGAATATCAGCATCATAAAACAATATTCCAATATGAATTTTGAAGAGCAACAATCTTTATTCGGACTTTCAAGAATTATTTCAGGAACACTAGAAGACAACAAGACAGTGTATTACGCAGTTAAAAATAAAGAACTTTTAGAAAAAATAGAGACAATGAGAAAAAATGATTGAGGATAAAATAGCTAAAATAGAGAAGATAAGAAAAACTTACAATGGGCTGTATAAAAAACTTCCAGGAGATCAAATCTACGAAGATTGGATCAGACTTATTGGGCCAGCTATAGGTATACTAGTTGCTGGAGGAATAGGTACTGTAATTGTTGGCTATCTTGAATACAAATTTAATTACAAATCAAATGATCTTATAATGCTTATGGGTGTTGCCATAACAGCTCTCGTTGGTTTTGCTAGTGGAATTAGTTTAGGATATAAAATAGGTACTTCATCGAGAGAAAGAATTATAAAAAAGTATAAAGGCTTAATTGATGATAAGGCAGTTACAGTTATAGAACATCCTAATAACTACCTAATTTATAATCGATTAACTCCTAGAATATTTGAAGGTTTGACTAACAAAGAAATAGCGGATAAATGGGTCCCGGATAAAATATGTAAATCTTTAGATAGAAATAATAACTTTATTAGTTCAAAAGATTTTAGTTATTTAAATATTGCTAAACGAGAACAATTGAACGTTTCTATAGAAAAGGTTTATTTAGCTAAATATATTGAAAATGGAAAATCTGGATCTAAAGTAGAATTAGTTACCGGACCTACTAAAAAGATAACACTAGATTATATTAAAAAAACATATTCTAATAAGAATTTATACATTAAGAATGCAAAAGGAACTCTAGAACACTATAAAAATGATTGACGACAAAATAGCTAAAATAGAAAAGATAAGAAAAGCAAAAAATACTTCAAAATGGCTTCCAGGAAGCAAAACTCAATGTATATCTGTATGCACAGGGATTTTTGGAGCTATTGCATTTGGAATTTTAAGCAGTAGTTTTTGGAATAATTATATGGATAATAAGTCATATCCCGTTAATTGGAATCCATCTACTCATTATTTAGAATCTAAGGAATATAATCGTGATCTTGGTTTTTCTCGTTTAACAGCATTGAGTGGAGGTATACTTATTGCTATTGCAGGTATGAAAACAGGAAGTTATCTAAAAAGAAAAATTAGAAAAAACTACAAAGGAATACTTGATGATAATTCAGTTATTGCAGTAGAATATAACAATAACTATTTCGTATATGAAGAATTAGATCCTTCAGTATTCAAAGGATTAGAAAATAAAGACATTGTTAAAAAATGGGAATCATGGCGACCATATAGGTTTTCTGAAACTGGTGAAACTTTCATTGTTTCAAAAGAAGAAGTTTTTGATTCTGATTTTTCTGGTGGAATAAGAACAATTGTAGAGGAAAGAAAACCTTTGAGTACTAAAAAAGAAACATTGAATTATATAAAGGATAAATATTCTGATAAAAATTTATACATTAAGAATGCAGAAGGAATTTTAGAGCACTATAAAAATAGTAATTGTTTACAAACCACCAATAAGAACAAGAACTAACAAAGTCACAACAACTCCAAACAAAACTCCAAAAAGAACTTGCCAAATATTATGGCCTTCTCTTCTTAATTTTAATGAGTGTGCAAGGTTAGGAGATAATCTTTCAAGAATAATCTTTTGTTTACCAACTTCTTGTCTTACTCCAAGAGCATCTCTTATTATTAGAAACGCAATAAAGAACGTTATGAATGTAGTTAATGAAAATCCTGAAAAAAAGAATGAAATTGTCACAAGAGCTGCAACCAGAGCAGAGTGTGAGCTAGGAAAACCACCATCAGTAACTAAATAATAAAAATCAAACTGTTTATTCTTAATAGTTTCAATTACTACTTTAATACCAATAGTTGCACCCCAACCAATAGCTAGAGCAATTAGTGCAATTAAAAAGTTGAATTCCATAAACATATTCACACCTAAGTATTTTATAAAGATTGTGAAATAACACTAGACAAACCTTCATACACTTTATAAATAAAATATTAGTTCTAAATATACAAGTATAATTAAGTAGAACTACGATGATAAGATGTCAGTATTTCACAATCTAAAAAGATTATTTCATACTGAGCATCGTTACTTTTAGAACCATGATAAGATACCAGAAAAAAGAGTTTGCAGATAAGGAAATTAATGCTATTCTTAATCCTTTAGTTAGTGAGTGGTTTAAAAAGAAGTTTAAGAATTTTAGCCCACCACAGAAGTATGCAGTTGTTAATATTCATAACAGAGAAAATGTTCTTATTAGTAGTCCAACTGGAACAGGTAAAACTCTAAGTGCGTTTATGTCTATCATCTCAGAACTAATTTCTCTATCAGAAAATGATTTACTAGAAGACAAAGTTTATTGTATTTACATTAGTCCATTAAAAGCTTTAGGTAATGATATTAATAGAAACTTGAAAGAGCCATTGGAAGAAATTAAAGCTTTAGCTAAAAAGAAAAAAATAAAAGTGGATTTCAGGATAGGAGTTAGAACTGGTGATACTAGTGCTTATGAAAAACAAAAAATGACTAAAAATCCCCCCCATATTCTTATAACAACACCAGAGAGTTTTGCAATCATGCTCTTAGCCCCAGTTTTTAGAAAAAAACTTGAGGGAGTTAGATGGGTTATAGTCGATGAGATACATGCTTTAGCAGATGGTAAAAGAGGAGTTCATCTAAGCTTAAGTTTAGAGTTTCTAAATAATATTTGTAACTTTACAAGAATAGGATTGAGTGCATCTATTTCTCCATTAAAAGAAATTGCAAAGTTTCTTGTTGGAGTGGAAGATCCAAAATTACTAGGAGAAGATAAATTTAGAAAATGTAAAATCGTAGATGTGCAACACGTTAAAGATTACGATGTTAAAGTTTTGAGCCCAGTAAATAATTTAATAACAACTAATTACAAAAGTATTTACGATAATATGTATAAATTAATGGACAAATTAATACAAGACCATAAAACAACACTTATTTTCACAAATACTAGAGCAGCAACAGAAAGAGTAATTCATCATCTAAAAGAAAGGTTCCCTAAAAATTATGCTAATTATGATGAAAATATGAATAATATTGCTGCACACCATGGTTCCCTTAGTAAAAGACAAAGGCTTAAAACAGAAGAAATGTTAAAGCAGGGTAAGTTAAAGGTTGCTGTTTCTTCAACCAGTTTAGAATTAGGAATTGATATTGGTTCTATTGACTTAGTAATACTTTTAGGGAGCCCTAAAAGTGTTGCACGAGGATTGCAAAGAATTGGTAGATCTGGACACAAATTAAAAGATAAGGCTAAAGGTAGAATTATTGTCCTTAATAGAGATGATTTAGTTGAATGTTCTGTTTTATTAAAAAGTATTCTCGAGAGAGATATTGACAAAGTTCATATCCCTTTTAATTGCTTAGATGTTTTATCACAACAAATATTTGGCATGGCAAATATGCAGTTAATAACAAAAAGAGATTTATTCAAAATTATAAAAAAAAGTTATTGTTACAATAATTTAAGTAGGTCTGATTTTAATGGAGTTATTGATTTTCTTAAAGGAGAATATTCTACTCTAGAAGATAGGCATGTTTATGCAAAGATTTGGCATGATGAAGATACAGACATGATTGGTAAACGAGGAAAACTAGCAAGAGTTCTCTACATGACTAATGTTGGAACAATACCCGATGAAACAAACATTAGTGTTAAGATAAGAGATGAAATAATTGGTTTTATTTCAGAACCATTTCTTGAAAAGCTTAAGAAAGGGGATGTTTTTGTTCTCGGTGGACAGAGTTATGAATTTAGATATTCACGAGGAAATACTGTTCAAGTTGGTTCTGGACTTGGAAGACCACCAACTGTCCCAAGTTGGTATTCAGAAATGCTCCCTTTAAGTTTTGATTTATCCATAAATATTCAAACATTTAGAATGTTAATGGATCAAAAGTTTAGAGCAAAAAAACATAAAAAAGAAATAATAAAATTCATTAATGATTATTTATATGTCGACAAGAATGGTGCAAACAGCATATATGAATACTTTAAACAACAACACCTATTCTCCGCAATACCACATAAAAATAAAATAGTAATAGAACATTTCCAACAAGATAATACTAGATATATTGTTTTCCATACTCTGTTTGGTAGACGAGTAAATGATGTTATAAGCAGGGCAATAGGTTATGCAATAGCAAAAATCCATAAAAAAGATATTGAAGTTAATATTAATGATAATGGATTTTTTATTAGAACAGACAAGAGATTGCAACTTAGTAGAGCAATTGCTTCAGTGAGAAGTGAAGATTTAAGGAAGTTAATGGAATTAGCAATTGATAGTTCTGAAGTTTTATCAAGAAGATTTAGACACTGTGCTGCACGAGCATTAATGATTTTAAGAAATTATAAAGGGAAAACTAAAAGTGTAGGAAGACAACAAATGAGTTCTAGATTGTTATTATCAGCGGTTAAAAGAATAAGCAAAGATTTCCCAATACTAAAAGAAGCTAAACGAGAAATACTTGAAGATTTAATGGACATAGAATCTGCAGAACAAGTCTTTAATTGGATTGAAAAGAAAAAGGTGAAAGTTATTGAGAAATTCTTAGATTATCCATCACCATTTTCTTTTGAATTAATAACATCTGGCTATTCGGATTTAATTAAGATGCAGGATAAACAAGAATTCTTAAGAAGAATGCATGAACTTGTTATTAACAAAATATCCAATAAAGAAATTGAGGATGTAAAAGTTGTAATTGATCCTCTTGCATTTGCTCAAGAAAAGTTTGTAGAGAAATCAAATCAAAAACGAGGAATGACTAAGAAAGATATAATGATTCAACAAGCCTATAATGCATATATGCCAAAAAGACACAAGCAAATAATGGTTGCAATCATCGACGGAAGTATCAAAATAAAAGATGTCCCTGAAAAAGTTTTTGAAGATTTTAGAAAGTATTTACCAGAGATAAGAAAGCTCTGGCCTAAAGAGTTAAAGAAATTTGCAATTAAAATATTAAAACCAGACTTTAACTATGAAGATTTCTGGGAAGAAATGGAAGAACAAAAAGAAACAGAAGAAGATAAAAAAAATGAATTACTTGCAAAACATTTTCTGATAGGTGCAAGAAAAGAAAGATTAGATCATGACATAGTTGCAAACATTCTTGATATGATTGATAACAATGCAAAAATTAAAGAGAAAACCGAGGAATGGATTAAACACTTGTTTTCTGCATCTGTGAAGAAGTATTGGAAAGATGATATTGTTCTTTGGTTGAAGGAGAAGGTTTAAATTCTATCTAAGTAAAGGTCAGCAGAAAGTAGTTCACAAGATAAACCTTTCTTTATAGACAAATCAATTGCATTGAAATATAATTTCTTTTTTACAAAATTTTTTATAAAACCCAAAACACAGTATTTTAACTTTTCTGAGTAATCTAAAGATATTAAAGCCAAATTAGGCGCAATCAACCCAGACATAATGTCTCGAGAATTAGATTCAGAAAGAATAGATGAAGGTACAGTGCCAACTATTGCATAGAACTCCCTAAAATCTGAAACATAGACTGAAGCTGCACATCGGCCCTCAAGATTAATCTTAATGGGAACATGTTCTAATTCTTGGAAATAATTTTTAACAAGATTATCTTTAACATCTGAAACAAAGTTAGCAATATCAGCATTCATAAGATAAAGGGAATTTAGGCGAATATTTAAATCTTTGGAATCTGGAATCATTCACAAAACAATAATTAGGAAGAACTAATCTAATTAATTTTATTTTTAGAAAAAAGTGAGGCATATTTGGTTGAAGAAAGTAATTTTAAAATTAAGATAAACTCTTTATAGCTTTCTCAATTTCTAAAGGAGAAATTTCTATTTTAGCACCAGATTGACAAGGATTATCATAACTTAACAACACTTCAGATTTTGTTAAATTTGCAAACATATTCCAAAAAGTTCTTTTATATGTAGGGAAAAGATCATCTTTCACTATTGGATGAGTGCAGATTGAATAAAAAGAAGCAAAATCTTCACCATCAATAAGACTAGCACTTTTTAAATCCCCATTATACATTATATTTACAAACTCTTGTAATATTTTCTTATCAAAAAGTTCAGGATATACCTTGTGAGATTTAAATATGTCTTGTGAACAATCTTCATACGCAACAATTAAACGATTTAACGATCTTATAAAATGATGTATCTCCTCTTCGGATTCAGAAGTAGACAAATCCCAATCAGCTCTTTTAAAAAATTTAGATTCAAGACCAAAATTTGTTCTAAAATCCATATCTAAATTCTCTCTTATCTTAAACTCAGCTTTTTTAGATCTAGTAACATCAGGAGGCAAGAACTCCAAAATATATTGAGAATCTCCATTAGCGACTAAGAAATTTGCTGCACCAGGTGAAAAATCTCGTAACTCTTTTTCAAGATAAACTATTGCTTTTCTTGGATCTGAAAATTTTTCTAATAAATCATTTATCATAATTGAGTAAGAGGGCCTATTTTTTAATCTATTATCATGCCTTATACTTGAAGATTGAACAAACAGCCCAGAAGAATTTATCCCTCCCCAAAGTCTTTCTAAATTATAATGAGAAGCATTACCAATAACAGTATGATCTTTCCCGGGCAATAAATAGATTGGTCTTGCAGGTGCAGATGCAGACATTCCAACTCTTTTATCAGGATAAAGACCACCCCACACATTATCACTTAAAATACCTTTTAATCCTTTAGGAATTTTCTGTTTACTCTTTAAAGAATATAAATTTATATTACACTCTTTTAAGGTTAGAATTCTTTTTTCATAATTTGCAATCTCTATCTCTGAATGCAAACAAATGTTTTCTTCAGGATTTACACCAATATACATTAATTTAGCAGAACTAATATAAGGAGATCTAATAATCATAATATCTAAACTATCTTTACCTGGCTCCCTATTTTTCCCTGCAAAAATATCCTCTCCGTCCTTAAAATAACCAATAGTACAATTTTCAACCATACTTATACACATCTCCTAAATGAACAATTCATTTTTTTTATTTGTTTCAATCTATCATACATATTCTTACTTACAATCCTTCCTAATTCAGTAGGATTTACTCTTCTAGTATGCCCTTCAGATTTAAGTGAACCATAAGTCTTTGAGATAATTGTGTCCCTTTCAGGAATATTAGCCACATAAGGTTTTGTAAAATCCCATTCGTGATCTTTTAAACTAGAAGTATTAGGATTAGCAGTAGCCACATGCCAACCTTCTTTCTTATATAAAAACATATCAAATGTAAGATTACTTTTATCTAAATTTGATTTCCACTTTTTAAAATCAACATATTTATTTCTTCCTTCTTTTATTAACTCAACTTCTAAATAAGGCAATGGCGGAATTCCTAAAGGTCGAACTTCTTCTAATAAACTATTATTTAAAACAGTTGAATGGTTTTTTCTAGGATTTATTTCTACAAAATAAGGTTTATTATCTGCTACAATGAAATCAATACCTCCTACGCCCTTATAACCTAATTCACCCATTATTAAAGCAACTCTTTTTGCTTCAGACTCAATTTTTTCTTTTAAATTACCTGAAATTATAGAGGGGAAAGTATTGCCATAGTAGATAGTTCCATTTTTGATTATTTGATCAGTTATAACTAAAACTTGTGCATCATCATTACCAACATAAACTAAAACATTAGGTGCGCAAATAATATTATCCATCCATTTCTGAACAATTAATCTACCAGTAGTATGTTCCTCTTGAAACCTATCTAAAATTTGATTTGAATCTAAAGCATGCAAACAACCAACACCACTAGCACCACCTTCCATAGAAATAAAAGCTCCATTTTTCCACTTATTACTATTTTGTAAAAAGTAATCATATGCTTCTTGTGATCCATTAACAACAGAGCCCTCTACAACATTTATTCCTCTAGAATTCATTAACTCATACATTTTTGTTTTATCTTTTAAATGATTAACTACTTCTAACTCCGGAGAAATTATTTGCAAATTACCATTAACTAAATTTGGTAAATCAGCAAGTCCCTCGGTCATCATATAAGGAAAAAGAAATATTTCTCCATGCTTCTTTAATTCAGAATTTATAAAATCTATTGCATTTTTACTATAAGCTTCAATCATAGGGTCATACAAATTTTTGTAAACATTAGTGTCTAAATCTTTTTTCGGTTGCACATTAGTTAACTTCCTTGCAAGTGAATCTTCTGAACAAGGAATAAAAAACTCCTTACCAGTAAATTGATTATATATTTTTGAATAAGCTAGAATGGAAGTAGTAGTATCTTTTTCAATCTGGCTAAGATTAACAGTTCTATTTGAAGTAATTACTCCAGAAATCTTAAAAGCAGAAGCAGCATATTCTAACATGTGCTCTGGATCAGTAGATAAAGTAAAAGCAAGAGTATCACTATATTTGCCTTGCCAATTTGAAAAATTTCCATACTTACTTAAAAAAGCCATAAAAGACAGAGTTGATACATTCTATTTAAAACTTTCTAAGAATTAATTCAAATAAATCAAGTATTTTAGCTAACTCAAAGTGCAAACCTGAGTTCCAGCAGTTTCATTCTTATAAGGATAAGCTTTAAGCATTTTCTTCTTGAATATAACCCACTTGTTATTCTTTATTGCTTTTCTAATTTCTTGCATTAATCTTTTCATAAACATTAAATTATGAACAGAAGCTAATCTTTTTCCTTCAGGATCTTTATTTCTAAGAAGATAATTAATATAACTTCTAGTATGATTCTTACATAATTCACAATTACAAGTTTTGTCAATAGTTTCTCTAGAGAATTTATTTGGACCTTTTAAGATTTCAAGTTTCCCATCAAAAGTAAAAAGAGTTCCATGTCTTGCATTTTGAGTAGGATAGATACTATCAAAACAATCACAACCTAAGTCAACAAGATGGATTATATCTGCAGGATGACCAACACCCATAACATACTTTATTTTATCTTCATCAATTTGTGATTGTGCAGCTTTAACTGCTTTAATCATTTCTTTACGAGTCTCACCAACAGCAACACCACCAATTGCAATCCCATCAAAATTTAAGCTATTAATATATTTTGCAGATTCTTTTCTTAAACCTTCATAGAAACAACCTTGAGAAATGCCAAATACTTTTTGTTTGTGCTCTGGATCTTTAGATTCATGATAATCAATAGCTTTCTTAGCCCAACGATGAGTATTTTCCATAGAAGCTTTTGCTTGTTCATAAGTTGCATTCGCAGGTGCTAAATCATCAAGAACCATTGCAACATCTGGCTTAATTATAAGAGCAGTATCCATAACTCTTTCAGGAGTCATTATGTGAACTTGTCTTGTTGCAGGATCTTTAAAATGAACAGCTCTTTTGCTTCTCTTAAGAAAGAAACCTTTTCTAATCATTTGAAATCCACCACTATCTGTAAAAAGAATATTCTTGTAACCCATAAAATTATGAATGCCTTTAGATTTTTTGAAATGCTCTAATCCAGGATTAAGAAAAAGTAATAAGGAATTAGAAATCATTGTTTTAATTCCAATTCGATTATAATCACTAGGACCAATAAATTTACCTACTGCTTTTGTAGCTACAGGCATAAAAAAAGGAGTTTTTGCCTTCTTTTTATTAATTGTTAACAAACCTGTTCTGGCCTTTGAATTCTTAGCTTTTGCAGTGATTTTGAAGCATTTTTTCATATTATTTGAAAAACGAAAAGTATTTAAAAAGCTATTCTTATATAAACTATAATAATCACGTTGTGAGGTGTAAGAAATGATTGATCATGTTGTATTAGCAATAATAATTGGTACATTAGCGGCTATTGTATACTCATTAAGAATTCTAGTTTTAATGGAAAGAAGAATGGCTAAAATGGAATACCATATAGAAAGACTTGTTATGAAAGTTTTAAGAGAAGAACTTAAAATTGAAAGAGTTGAAAAAGGTATTGCAAGAAAGTTAAAAGCTTCAAAACCATCAAAAAAGAAAAAAGTTGCTAAAAAAAGAGTTGTTAAAAAGAAAGCAGCTAAAAGAAAGAAGAAAAGATAATTCTTTTTTTATTATTTTTTTATTATGTTTATATTAATTTTATAAATCACCATAAGACAACTATCCAAAACCTATATAAACAATAACAATTTCTACAATATAAAATGCATGAAAAGACAGCTTTAAGCATATGGACAGAGAAATATAGACCTAGAACTTTCTCTGAGATTAAAGGTCAAAAAGAAGCAGTTAAAAGGGTTGAAGCTTTTGTTAAAAAAGAAAATATGCCTCACTTAATGTTTGCAGGTCCAGCTGGAATTGGTAAAACTACTATGGCCCTAGTAATTGCAAGAGAATTATTCGGTGAATCATGGAAAGATAATACTCTAGAATTAAATGCTTCTGATGAAAGAGGTATTGATGTTGTTCGAGTTAAGGTTAAAAATTTTGCAAGAACAAAAGCTATTGGAAACGTTCCTTTTAAAATAATTTACCTAGATGAATGTGATGCCTTAACAAAAGAAGCACAACAAGCCCTAAGAAGAACAATGGAGAACTACACTCAAACTTGTAGATTTATTCTTTCATGTAATTATTCATCTAAAATTATTGATCCTATACAATCAAGATGTGCAGTTTTCAGATTTAAACTCCTACCAAAAGAAGAAATTAAAAAAATTGTTGATAAAATTATAAAAGATGAAAAATTAAAAGTGACAGACGCAGGGTTTGAAGCATTATACGAAGCAAGCAAAGGCGATGTTAGAAGACTAGAAAACTTAATGCAAAGTTGTCATGCAATATCTAATGAAATAAATGAAGATCTTGTTTTTAAAGTTGCAAGTGTTGCAAAACCAAAAGAAATCCTTGAATTATTAGAAATAGCTACACAAGGAAATTTCTTAGAAGCAAAAAAATTACTTTTCAAAGTTATGCTTGAGTATGGCCTTTCTGGAATTGAAGTTATAAAACAAATCCAACAGAAAGTTTGGGATATTCCTTCAATTGAAAATAAAGCTAAACTAGAAATAATTAAACTTTGTGGAGACATCGAATTTAGACTTGTTGAAGGTAGCGATGAGTTTATTCAATTAGAAGCTCTTCTTGCTAAGATTGGTGCTGTTTGTGATTAATAAATAATAATCTTTTAAAATATAATACTTCTAAATATAGTTATGACTAAATACAAAAGCCCTAAAACTTTTGAATATCACAACTCGAAACACAAGAACAAACTTCAAAATATTAATTCAAGTTATAATAAACCAAAATTAATATTAATTGGAGGATTTGCAATAAATGAATCCTTAATTAAAGGTTTTGTTGAGTATCTATCACAATTCTTTAAAATTTACTATATTGATTTACCAGGTCATTGGAAGAAAGCAAAAACAATAAAAGAAGTGACATTAACTAATATCACTAAATACGTTGATAGAAGAATAAAGAAGCTAAAGCTCAAAGATTATATTCTTTCAGGAATCTCATTTGGTTTTCTTGTAGCAAGTAGAACAGAAGCAATTAAGAATGCTAAAGGAATTGCTGCAATTGAGCCATATATTGATTATAAAAAACTAAGAATGAATGAATTTAAAGCAAAAGTAGCTGCTTCAATAATTAATGTAATTTGTAATACAAAAAACTATAAAATTGCTTGGGATAGTAAATTTCTAAAAATAGTACTTCTGAATGCAGGTTACAAAGACAATATAATAAAATTAATGCTTGAACAAACTGATCCAAAAAGCTTTTTTGAAATAATGAGAATAATCTTAACAAATAAGCAAAGTATTAAATTTTATAATAAACCTTATGCTTTAATAATAAATAAAGACGATGAATTCTTGAATGCAGATAAAGAAATTAAAGAATTTAAAGAGAGGGCAAGGAAATTATTATTAATATCTAGTACTTCAGACCATGTTCCAAGAAACCCAACTAAAAGTTATTTCGAAAAACATCTTAGCAGAAGAGACATGCGTAGTATTGGAGAATTCATAAACGAAAATTCATAAAAAATTAAGATTTAGATTCCTTATCATACTTTTTTAATAATTCTAACATACCCGTAACATGCCCTGCACCAACTACAGCTAGAACAGTCTTATCAGGGTGTTTAAGAGAAATATTATGAAGATTAGTAGCCATAAACTTATTTCTATCATGAACAAGTATTTTGTAAATAGAAGGATAAATACTTTTTACTTTCTTCATTAGCTCTAATATTAAATCTTGGTTAGGAATAGAATTAAGACTAAAACTTTGGCTACCAAGATGCATTATTCTTGAATATATTTTATTCTTTACTTTCTGACTTCTAAATATTTTAAAGAATAGTTTCTGTCCAAAAATAGCTAAGAGAAAACTCCACCCTAAATCAGACCAAAAATTCTTTTTATCTTTCTTAGATATTTTATGGCTGATATTCCAGAGAGTTTTCTTAATAGGCTGATCAATTAATAATAATAAAGACTTATTCTTTTTTGCAAGCTCACCTGCAGTCTTCATGTCTATTCCTGGTTTGTAACCTGTTTTTTTAGATAATTGTTTTTGCACAATGCCACCAATTACTGCAAAGAGATAACCTTTAAGTCCAACCTGCTTTATTATTGCAGGGTTATAATTAGGTTTTTGATTAGTAACTAAACCTTTATATCTTTGAAAATCAAGTTCTAAACAAACAATTCCAGGATTTAAATCTTTGAAAGCTTTTTTAACCTTAATAATAGATTCTTTTGCAATATGATTAGTTCCTAAAACTTCTATATTTTTATATTTCATATTTCTTTAACTCCCAATTAAATATAAATTATCTACTACTCCACATAACAGAACTCCTCACTTTGTAAGGAAACCTTTTATGTTCCGTCTGGTCTGTCATCTTTGCCTTGCAAAGTTGCCAATGATGACACAGACGCAGATAATTCATATTTCTTTAATTCCTCTTCAACTTCTTTATCTGAAAGTAAAGCTATAGGATAAAGCATTAAAAAACTTTCTTTTTTATCAAGAGCTTTATAATGGCTTGGTGAAGCATAAGTAATTATTTCTGAATCTTCTTTATTATTAATAAAAACCGGGTTTTTATAACTACCATATAATTTAATCAAAGGTAGCTCTTTCTTTTCTCCTATAAAGTTTATTTTACAACCACGCCTCATTAAGTTTAAAGCTGAAAGAATTGACCGATTATTTGTTAGCGGAACTATAACTTTATCTGAACATCCAAGTGGAAGACCACCAAAACCTTTTATTGTCTCAACATAAATGAATGCGGTAGTATTATGAATTTCTATTCCTAAAAGAGTATTAGGATTTTTCATTTTCACAGGAATATCAAATTTCTCATAGATTACTTCTCCAACAATTCTATTTATTTCAGGAGTCTTTATAGGAAAAGATTTGTCTAATCTGTGAGATTCAACTTTGAAAGTTTCAGGAGATTTAATTTTTGTAAACTCTTCAATAGCTTTTTCTTTTATTAATTCAATATCTTTCTCAACTTTAATTGCCTTGCTATAAGAAACCAAACCAAATATTGGCCTTAAATCAACATCCGCTTCTGTCTCAAGAATTAATCTTCCTCGAATATTTACAATATTTGATTCAGCACCATACCTTAATTTTGTATAAAGAGAAATATTATTTGCAAGTATGTTTTCAAAGACTCGCCTATTCTTACCTTTAAGTGCAATTTCGCCATATCTTATTATGTAGTTGTTCATAGGTGCAGCTAATTATTCTTTATTTATAAGAATTGTGGAGTATTTCCTCAGATGCAACTTGGAAATCAATAATGCTAGATGAAGGAATAATATCCTTAAATGGAGATTCCTCAAAATTATTAGAAATATATTTATTAGGAAAACAATGAAGAAACTGAGTCCGAGTCATAATACCATCAAATCTAAGTTCAGAGTAAGAAGGAATATCTTCTTCTAAAATATACAACCCCAAATCAATAATAAAACTCCTAAATTGATCTATAAAGAGATGGTCAACATCATTAGCAATAGTATCTAAGCCACTAACTTTAAAACTGATTGAAGATCTAACATATGGGTCAGAACGCACCAGAAAATCATCTAAAACTAAAGGATTAAGCACATTGATTTTTGAATTCAAAATAGGATTGTGCTTAGGCATATACTCTACAGGAAGAAAAAAATAATCTACACCTAAGAATTTTGGGCTATCAGATAATAATTCTAAATCTTTATTATTTAATAAATTGAGTAAAACCCCTGTAGGTGCTATTGTTTTCATAACAAAATCTAATTTCATAAACAAAGAGAATCTTAAAATATATATAAATATTTGTATTAAATACGTAAATCACTAGCCACACCCAGAGAAAACTTATAAATAAAATAATAGTTATTGAGAACATGATAATTCCTGTAACATTACTATCTGAATATCAATATTGTCCTAGAAAGATATACTTTTCTAAAGTCTTAAAAATAAGAGTTCCTCCAAATGAAGCTCTTGTTAAAGGGAAAATAAGACATAAAATTGAAGAAGAAGCTAACATAAGATTTGATTTTGTTGTTACAAAAGTTACAAGAGGAGACTTTGATTTTATTTTTAATTTATTCAGAGAAAGTTATCTAGAATTAGTTAGAAGAACTATTCTCAGCAATGTTAAACTAATGCAAAGTATTGGTTTAGATGTGCAAGCATTAACAAATGATTTTATGGAAACATTTACAACACTAGCAAAGCAAGTTGCAGAATCAATTCATGAAATAGTTGTTAAACATAAAGTTCTAGGGAAAGATATTCTACAGCATATTAAAACAGAACAAACTGCAGAAATGTTTTTAGAATCAGCTAAGCTACAACTAAGAGGAATTATAGACGCTGTAGAGTTTGCAGAAGATAATGTTATTCCAATAGAATTAAAAACAGGCACAATGCCAAAACAGGGAGTTTGGCCTTCACATAAAATACAAGTTGGTTGTTACATGTTACTTTGTAAAGAACACTATGAAGATAAAAAAATAGAATTTGGTATTGTTCGTTATTTAGATTTTGATGAAGATAGAGAAGTTGTTCTTAATCCTTTTCTTAGAGATGAAATATTTGCAACAAGAGATAAAGTTATTGAAATTCTTGAAGGTAAACTTGTCCCAGATAGACTTCCTACCTTTGATAATAAAATTAACAAGAAATGTATTAATTGCCTATATAAGAAAAAGTGTTATGGTGAGTAATCACTCAGGCTCATACTTAACAACAAAACATTCACGACACTCAATCACAGTCGTATATTTATGCAGTTTGTTCTTAATTGTTTCATCGTCTACAATTACATCTTTCTTTTCGTGATACTCAATATTCTTATACTCAATTGTAGAAAACTCTTTGAATTTGTCAAGCCTAGAAAAGATAAACTTATCAGATAGCTTGTAAAGATTCTTTTCATGAGTAAGATAACCATAATCAACTAACAAATGTAAAGCATATTCTCTGTCTTCTACATCTTTAATTTCTTTAGCCTTAAATTCTTTTAATCTATGAGCTTGCTTGAGTGCAGTAACTGCATCTTTATCTAATAAGTAAAGTTCAGGGATCTTTTTTGTTCCAAATTCTTCAAGATCAATAATTACATCGCCTTTGCTTCTCTCGACGAGAATATTAAATTCTTCATCTTTCTTAGAACGACAAACCACTTGGAATGCAGGAACAAGAACTACTTTAACATTCTCAACATCAGAATCAGACATTAAAATAACATCTTTGATTGTTGTTCTAGGTGCAATTATAGGCAATAGTTCTTTTTCATTAAACTCTTGCACTTTCTCAAAAAACTTATCATCAATATTTAACAAGTCAACAGCAGTTCCACCATGCTTACTTTTACGAGGACGGATATTAACAAATAGAGGAATATCAACAATTCCAGTAATCATTGCAGTTCCAATAGGAAGTCTTTGTATTTCATTAATTGATTCTGAATTTATTCCTTCAACACTATTAGTAATAGCTTTAAGATCATTAGGATTAGTAACTTTCAAAATAATTTGAGTTGTACATTGACTAAGAACAGATTTATCTACTCTTGCTGGTCGCTGACTAACAACGCACAAACCCATTCCAAACTTTCTTCCTTCTGAAGCAATATTCCTAATTATTTTACTAGATTTTTTTTCACCATAGCTTCTCTCTGGACAAAAGTTATGAGCTTCTTCTATGACCATAAAAAATGGCGCTACAGTATTTTTTTTTCTTAACTCAAAAAGATCTTTTAATAATTTAAATACAATAATCTCTTGTGCATCAGGATCAATACCTTTAAGATTAATAATAGAGCAAGTTCCAGGTTTAACAAGTTCTTGATAAGGAGTAAAATTCTCAGAAAAAATATCTAAGTCTTTAAGGTGGTTAACAATATTTATTATTCCCCACTTCGCATTGTTTTCTTCAGCGTCAAGCTCTAACAATAAATTAGTGAAGTTAAGTTCATCAATATTTTTTATAGCTGCATAAAGAATGGACTGCTGGTTAGAAGTTAACTTTGGTAATAAATGAGTTATTTCTGCATGAGTTAATTTATTATTTAACCTAAGAGGAATCACTTCAGGATTAACTTTAGTATCCCCATACTCTTTAACTTTGAAAGCCTGAGGAGACAATCTTAATTTTTCTAAAACCTCTAATTCCTTAGGAACATCATTAGCTAATTTTAGAGAAGAGTATTCTCCATGAGGATCAATAATTAACAAAGGAATTTTCTTTGTAATAATTTCTTCAATTAAATCTCCGACACAATAACTCTTACCTGCACCTGACTTTGCAAGAATTGCAACATGCTTTGTTAATAATTTTTGCAGGTTAAGATAAATTTCAATATGCCTACCATCAAGAATACCAATGAATGCAGAAGCATCTTTTTTAGAATCAAGCTGAATAACTCTTTTTATTAATTTATCTTCAGCTCTTAAGACTTCTGCATCATGATCAAAAGGAACACGAATACCTTTAACATTATTTTTATCATCAAGCCTTCCAAGAACAACACATTTAGCAATGTCCTTAGCATTTCTTTCAATCTCAACAACTTGACAAAGAACATAGTTGTATAATTTATGATAAATTTGAACAAACTCAAACTTCTTAGTTTCTCTTTCAATTTCAAATGTGAAATGGGTTGTAGTTATCTTTCCCCTAATATGGCCTAGAATCATAATATTACAGAGATAGAGCTTATTTATATAGTTATTTATCCAATCTGGCTATTATTAAACTCGCTACTAATTCTCAAAATAACTATCTAATCTATATACTAACAAGATTATACAATAATTCTTAAAACTACAAAGATTTAAAAATATAACCAGTTTTCTAATCTTCATGGCAGAAAAAATATTGATTGTAGAAGAAGACCACATAATTCATGAAAGTTTTATTCAAGGCTTAGAAGGATTTGATACTAGAAGCGCATATAATGGAGAAGAAGCAGTTGAAATAGCTAAAAACTATAAACCAGCTATAGTATTAATGGATATACATTTAGGTAATGGAATTAATGGAATTAATGCTGCTGCACAAATACAAGAACAAAATCAAGATACTAAAATAATATATATAACTGGCGATTCTAGTAAAGACACCCTAGATAAAATTATTGAAAAAACTGGAAATGCCCAAGTTTTATATAAACCAACAGATATTAAAGATATAGAAAAAGTTATTGAAAATAAAAGTTACCAACTTGCAAAGCACATTTAAAATAAAATACCAAAAATAGATTCATTTCAATATATCTTACTCATTCTATTAGCATATAAACAAATTACAATTTATCATAAAAAGAAAAGTGTAGGCAAGATATAAGCTGCCTTCTGTAAGTCCCAAATTCATATGAATTGGATGAACTTTGCTAACATTCTACTAAGCGTCAAAATGACTTGCACCAGCCAGGGCTCACCGTTTCATCCATCCTTAAGCAATGTCAGGATTTAATCCATCATTCTGCACTTAAGAGGTATCGTTTCTGAGTGGTTGCCGTCCTTTTCAAGACACACCAAGGTGCTGACCTTTTCTATGGGTGGGCAGACTTTCCTCACTCCGAAGAGCGGTAGTTAGCTTCTTACCTACAAAAGGTAGTAAAAGAGGCATATTTTTAAATATTCTCTTTTTCCTTTATAAGATGAATAGAGATACAGAAATCAAGAAAATAAGAGATATTCTAGAAAATACACACAGACCAATGATAATGTTTGATTCTGACGCAGATGGTTTGACAAGTTTCTTAATGATATACAATTTTATCAAAGATGGTAAAGGAGTTTATATAAAAGGAGATCTAAATGTAGAAAATGGTTATTTAACTGCAATCAACAATTATTCTCCAGATAGAGTTATTATATTAGACAAACCAAAAGTTAGTAATGGATTCCTTTCAAAAGTAAAAGTTCCAATATTATGGATAGATCATCATCCAATTCATCCAAGCCATAGTAAAACAGATTATTTTAATCCATTATTATTTGATGAAAAAGATACTAGACCAACAAGTTATTGGGTTTACAAAATATTAGAAGAGAAAAAATTCTTATGGTTAGCAATGGCAGGAAATATTGGCGATTGGCAAATAACAGATATAAAAAAAGATTTTATAGAAAAATATCCAGATTTATTAGATGAGAAAGTTGTTTCTCCACCAGAAGCGTTATTCAATAGTAAGATTGGAAAAATTGCAAAAATAATTGATTTCAGTTTAAAAGGAACAGGTAAACAAGTAACAACAAATGTTAAAATCCTAACAAGAATAGAAGATCCTTATGAACTTTTAGACGAGAAAACTCCTAAAGCAAAATTCATAATTAAACATTTTAATAAAGTAAATACTAAATATCAAGAAATATTAAAATCAGTTAACGCAAAAGATAAAAAATTAATTTCTTACTTTTACAGAGACAATGGTCTAGCTGCATCAGCAACACTAAGCAATGAAATACAATATCAAAATCCAAAAAAGTTTATTGTAGTTGCAAGAGAAAAAAGTGGAAGTGTATTCTGTTCAGTAAGATCACAAATTCATAATGTTCAAGCATTACTTGGAAAAATATTACCTGAATTTAATGGAGCTTCAGGAGGAGGACACATCCATGCCTGCGGGTCACATTTACAATCTGCAGACTACCCTCATTTCATTGAACGAATTAAGCAAGAGATGGATGATTTTTTAGAGTAAAAAATAAAATAAAAATTAAGGCTTAAACCTTAACATTGTTCTTGGAAAGGGAATTGCATCCTTGATGCTGTCGAAACCACAAATCCATCTAACAACTCTTTCTACACCAACACCATATCCTGAGTGAGGAACAGAACCATACTTTCTTAAGTCTAAATAAAACTTATAATCTTCTGGATCTTCTCCATCTCGTTTTAGAAACTCAATAAGTTTTTTAGTGTCAGTATCTCTTTGAGAACCACCAATAATTTCCCCATAACCTTCAGGTGCAAGCATATCAAAACAGAGCGCAGTTCCAGGTTTTTTTGGATCTTCTGGTTTATAGAAAGCCATTGCTTCTTTTGGGTAGTGTGTTACAACAACAGGTGTATCAAAGTGCAACATTAATTTTTCTTCCTCTATAGTTCTAAGATCTTTACCCCAAGGAACATCCATCTTTTCTTTTTCTTTTAAAATCTTTAATGCTTCCTCATAAGTTATTGTTGGCCAATCTTTTTTTAGCATAACTTCAAACTTAGCAGTATCTTGTTTAAGTAATGCTAATTCGGGTTTACACTTATCAAGAACTTCAGAAATTATAAATTTAATTTCCTCTTTTGAAGTTTGAACTAATTCAGGTAACTCCATCCAAGCTGCTTCCATTTCAGCCATCCAAAACTCAGATAAATGTCTTGATGTTTTAGATTTTTCTGCTCTAAAAGTTGGACCAAAATTATATATTTTTTCCAAACTAAAAATTGCAGATTCTGCATACAATTGCCAAGTTTGTGAAAGATAAGTTTTATCCTTATAATACTTTACTTCAAAAACAGTTGAACCACCTTCAGCTTGTGTTGGTTGTAAGATTGGGGCATCAAATTCATAATATCCCCTATCTCTAAAGAATTTATGGATTGCTCCTGAAACACAACTTCGTATCTTCAACATAGCAGTCATCTTCCTGCTTCTTAGCCATAGATGTCTTTGATCTAGTAAAAATTCTGGACTAAAGTCTTTTGCAATAGGATAAGTATCTGATAATCCTATAATCTTTAATTCTTCAACTTGAACTTCATAACCGGTTGGTGCTTTTTCATTTTTAGCTAATTCTCCACTAACTTCAAACGATGCTTCCATCTTAATTTTTTGAGATTCTTCCCAAATTTCTGGTGAAAGTTTTTCTTTATCAAAAACACATTGAATTATTTCTGATGAATCTCTCATTACAATAAAACGAACAGCCTTTGAACCTCGTTCTCTGTAGCACCATCCTCTGATTTTAATTTTTCCTGATTGTTTAGTTAAAGCATCTTTAATGCTTGAATATTCCATTTTAAGCCTCCTAATATTTATTTAATAATTCATATTATAAAAGTTTTGTAAAAATAAGTTAAATATTGATAATTTTAATGATAGAAATATAGTTAACGATTGGGAGTTAAAAGTAGCAAACTCTTCTTAAATCCTCTTGCAGTTTGCATATAGGTAGTTAATCTTGCCATAATAGTAAAGGAGAAGAGATTTATTTATAAAATTATAGAAAAGATTAAGAACTAGGTTAAATTCCGCTATTATATGAAAAAGTATGAACGAATCGGTTTAGCTGAAATTGTTATAGGGTTTGGAGGCATAATTTATAGTGTATGTTCTGCAGATTCAGGATATATTATGTCTGGAAGCTCAGCACTATTTATAGAAGGAATAATAAGACAAACTAGGAAAGAAAGAGGCATAGAAAAACCGTTAAAAATAGCCTATAAAGCTATAAAGACAAAAATTAAAGCACAATATTTATAAATAAAACAGCATTAATAGTTTATATAATTCTCTTAGAATATAACATGGGGACTTCTAAAGATAATATGAAGGTGAATTTAGAAAATGAGTAATGAAGGAAAAACTCTAAAAACTGGTACAACAACAATAGGAGTTGTATGTAAGGATTGCATAGTATTAGCTGCAGACAAGAGAGCTACTGCAGGACACATGGTAGTTGACAAAAAAACAAACAAAATCATACCAATAAGTAAAAGATTTGCAATAACTACTGCGGGGGTTGTTAGTGATGCACAATTAGTTACAAAATTAATAAAAGCACAAATTTCCTTAAAAGAAAATCAAACTAATAGAAATGCAACAACTAAAGAAATTGCAAATATGCTTTCTGGAATGTTGTATCAATTAATAAGGACACCATCAATGATGCCAGGATTAGCACATTTATTATTAGGTGGATTTGATAAAGAGCCAGCATTATATGATATTTATCCTGATGGAGCAATAACTGATGTTGGAGAATTTGTTTGTTCTGGATCAGGAAGTATTTTTGCAGTCGGAGTTCTTGAAAATGATTTTAAGAAAGACATGACTCAAAAAGATGGAATTCAATTAATCAAAAAAGCAATTAATGCTTCTCTAAAAAGAGATGCTATGTCTGGTAATGGATTTAACATTGCAATTATAGATAAAAACGGATTTAAATTTGTAGAATCTGGAACAATTAATACAGGAATTTATTAATTCCAACATTATTTTTTATTATAATTTAATTTAAAAAACTCAATCTCAACTTTTATAAAATAATTTTAATTAACATAGGTGAAAATAAAAATGTTAGATATCTTAAAAGAGATAACAAATCAATTACCGAAAGGTAAAGTATCAGCTGCAGCTTTCGAAGGTGCAAACATAGTTCTTTATACTAAAGATGAAGAATATGTATTTAGTGGAACTTCAGAAGTTAAGGCAATAGTTAACAAACTAAAGAAAAGAATAGAGCTTAGACCAGACCCAAGTATATCTATGGACATGGAAAAAGCAGAAAAAACAATAAAGAAACTCATTGGTAAAGATGCAGGAATTGGAGACATAATGTTTGATCCCCAAAGATCTTGTGTAGTAATTCAAGCAGAAAAACCAGGAGTTGCAATCGGTAAAGCTGGAGAAAAACTTCAAGAAATAAAAAAGAAAACTTTGTGGGTTCCAACAATTCATAGAACACCAGCAATTAAAAGTAAAATTGTTGAGAATATTAGATCAGTATTATATGAAAATTCAGATTTTAGAAGAAACTTCTTACACAAAACAGGCCAAAGAATTTACAATGGTTGGTTAAGACAGAAAAAAGAAGAATGGATTAGAATAACTTATTTGGGTGCAGGAAGAGAAGTAGGTAAATCTGCAATTCTATTACAAACACCAGAATCAAGAATCTTATTAGATTGTGGAATAAATGTTGCAGATAACAAAGCACCATATCCATATTTAGAAGCACCTGAATTTAAAATAGAAGAACTAGATGCAGTTATAGTTAGCCATGCGCATCTTGATCACGTAGGTTTTATTCCTTACTTATTTAAGTTTGGTTATAGAGGACCAGTTTATTGTACTGCACCAACAAGAGATATCATGTGTTTATCACAATTAGATCTTGTAAAGATTCAAATTAATGAAGGTAAAGATCCAATTTACACAAGTGAAGAAGTTAAAGAAATGGTTAAACACACTATTACTTTAAATTATGAAGAAGTTACAGATATAACTCCTGATGTAAGAATAACTTTGTATAATGCAGGGCACATGCTCGGTGGATCAATGATTCACTTACATATTGGTAATGGATTACACAACATGCTTTACACCGGAGATATAAAATTTGGTAAAAGCCACTCTCTTAGTCAAGCTGCAAATACTTTTCCAAGATTAGAAACTTTAATGATCGAATCAACTTATGGTGGAAAAGAATCTGTTCTTCCACCATTTAAAGAACAAGATGAAAAATTAAAGTCAATAATTGAAGAAACAGTTAAAAGAAAAGGTAAAGTTTTATGCCCTGTTCTTGGTTCAGGAAGAGCACAAGAAGTTCTTGTTATTATTCAAAACATGATAAAAGAAAAAAGAATTCCTGAATTACCAATCTACATTGATGGAATGGTATGGGATATGACTGCAATTTATACAGCATATCCTGAATTTTTAAGTAACTCTATGAGATCAAGAATATTTCATAAAAATGACAACCCTTTCTTATACCCAAATATAAAACATATTGGTTCAAGAAAAGAAAGAGAACAATTAATAGAATCAACAGACTCATGCATTATCTTAGCAACTAGCGGAATGCTTGTTGGTGGACCATCTGTTGAATATCTTAAAAAAATAGGTGATGATCCTAAACATACATTAGTTTTCAGTTGTTACCAAGGGCCAGGTTCTTTAGGTAGAAGAATACAACAAGGAGAAAAATCATTTTCTTATAGAGAAAAAACAACTACAGTAACAGTAGAACTTAAACTACAAATTGAGAAATTTATAGTTACAGGCCACTCGGATAGAAGAGAGCTAATGAACTTTATTAGTAGGTGCAGCCCTAAACCAAGAAGGGTTATTGTTAATCATGGGGAACCAAGACAAGCAGCAGACTTTGCATCTTCTATTAGAAGAACATTTAACATTGAAGTTAATCTGCCTCGTAATTTGGATGCTTTAAGGTTGAAATAAATAGCAACAACCTTTTTAAAGACATTATAGTTCTTATATATAAATAGATATAGACATATAATAGGAGTTAATATACAAATATGGCACATGTAGATTCGATTGATATAAAAGGAGAAGTTAACATTGGGTTAATGATATATGCAAATGATAAGTTTGCATTAGTTCCAAGAATAACAGATGAAAAAACAATTAAAATAATTACAGATATTCTACAAGTTCCATGTTACAAAGTTAGCATTGCAGGAACTCCTTTAGTTGGAGTTTTCCTTAACGGAACAAGTAAAAAGATTTTAGTTCCTGAAATAATTTTTGATAAAGAATTAAAAGAATTAGAAGCAATAGGTAAAGAACATGGAGTAGAATTCTTAAAATTTGAATCAGAACTAACTTGCTTAGGAAACAATATGTTAATTTCTGATGAAAAAGCATTACTTAATCCAGATTATACAGAAGAGGAAGTAAAACGAGTAGAAAAACTACTTGGAGTAAAAGCACAAACTACAATGATAGCTGAGATAGAAATAGTTGGTGCAGCAGCAATAATTAATTACGATAAAAAGAAAGCTTTAGTTCATAGAGAAGCTTCAGATAAAGACATAAAATTAATTGAGAAAACATTTGAAGTAGAAGTAGAAACAGGTTCTATCAATATGGGTTCTCCTTACATAAAATCAGGAATTGTTTGTAACAAAAACGGATTTTTAGCAGGTTTAGAATCAGGTGGACCAGAAATAAATAATGCAGATCAAGCATTAGGCTTTATTGAATTTTGAGATGATAAAAATGAATATTCAAAATACAATGACCAAAAAGTTAAGCTTTTTGTGTTTATTGAATTTTAGTTAGGTGAGAATTATGCAAGAAAATTATCAAGAATTAATGCAATTGCAACAAAACATGCAAATGTTTGAAAGATATCTTGAAGAAATAGAGATGCAAGCACAAGAGTTAGAAAGAATAAAAATAGCTATTGAAGATTTCTCAAAAACAAAAAAAGGAACAGAAACATTAGTTCCAATTGCAAACGGAATATTCTTCAAAGCAAAGATAGATGACAATACAAAATTTATAGTTAACATAGGCGCAGAAGGAACAGTAGTTGAAATGAATATTGATGAAGCATCAGAATTAATCTTAAAACAAATTGAAACAACCAAAGAAAATCATATTTCAATTACAAATGAATTAAATGCACTAATTGAAAAATTTAAAGAGTTTGAATAAAATGTTTGGCTTCCTTAAAAAAAAGATAAAAGAAACTTCTGAAAAGATTGCAGAAGAGATTGAGGAAAATGCACAAACTGTTTCTGAAGATCAAATTAATGAAGAAGAAAAGCAAGAGTTAGAAAAAGAGAAAAAAGGCTTTTTTAAAAAGATATTTTCTAAGAAGAAAAAAGAAGATTCTGAAGAAATTGAAGAAGAAATTAAGGAAGAAAAACCTCAACCAGAACCAATTGTAGAGGAGAAAGTTGAAGAACCTATTGTTGAACAAAAAAAAGAAGTTATTCTAGAAGAAAAGATTGAAAAGCCAGTTATTGAGGAAGTTAAAGAAGAAAAAATAATTGTTGAACCTACTGAAGAAATTATAGAAGAGAAGGAAGAACCAATTATCGAAGAAAAAGCGGAACCAGTAAAAGAAGTTAAAGAAAAAAGAATTCTTGGAATTTTCAAGAAAAAGCATAAAGAAGAAGATAAAGAATTTCACGCTCCAGAAAAACCACATATTACTGAAGAAAAAGACGTTCCTAAAGTAAAAGAAATTGTAGAGGAGAAAAAAGAAAAATTACTTGATCCAACAAAAAAGAAAAAAGGATTTCTAAAAAAACTATCAGAAAAAATAGTAAAACTAAACATAACAGATGAAAAGTTTGATGAATTATTCTGGGACTTAGAAGTTGCACTTTTAGAAAACAATGTTGCGGTTGAAGTAATAGAGAAAATAAAACAAAATCTAAAACAAGAATTAGAAAGCACAAAAGTAACACGAAGAGCAATTGGAGATATAATTCTAAGTAATCTTAAACAAACAATAGAATCCTTATTTGATTATGAACCAATAAATATTCTAGAAAAAATTAAAACATCAGAAAAACCATACAAAATACTAATGTTGGGAGTTAATGGTTCAGGAAAAACAACAACAATAGGAAAATTAATCAAATACTTCCAAGATAATAATTTAACATGCGTAGTTGCAGCAGCAGACACATTCAGAGCTGCAGCAATCCAGCAAATAGAAGAACACACTAATAATCTTAATACTAAATTAATTAAACATGACTATGGTGCAGATCCAGCTGCTGTTGCATATGATGCAATAGAACATGCAAAATCAAAAGCAATAGATGTAGTTATAATTGATACTGCTGGAAGATTACATAGTAATTCTAATCTAATGCAAGAACTAGAAAAAATAATAAAAGTTTCAAAACCAGATATGAAAATCTTTATTGGGGAAAGTATAACTGGTAATGATTGCGTAGAGCAAGCAACACAATTTAATAAAGCAGTAGGGATTGATTCTATAATCCTTACAAAAGCAGATGTTGATGAAAAAGGCGGAGCTGCAATCTCCATAAGTCATGTGACAGGAAAACCAATTATGTTCATAACAACAGGTCAAGAATATAAAGACTTAAAGAAATTCAATGCACAAGACATCATAGACAATGTTTTTGATGAATAATCTGAGCAATATATTTATAAATAAATGTCTTTTTACAATTTTAAATGCCTCTGTAGCTTAGTGGCTGGAGCGGTCGGCTGTTAACCGACAGGTCGTCAGTTCGATTCTGACCAGAGGCGCTATGAGTCCGTAGCTTAGTCCGGTGGAGTGCTCGACTGATAATCGAGTGGTCGGGGGTTCAAATCCCCTCGGACTCATTGTTAAGGGGTTTCTGAAAGGAAATCCCTTTAATTTATTCTCGGTGGATTTGAACGAAGTTCCTTTGGCACCAAGAATTCTGAAAGAATTGTTGAGTGCAAATCCCCGCGGACTCATTTCATTCTTCCTTTGGGTATTTGAACATATTCAGAAATCTCTGATTTATGATATATCGCTGCGCTACGGAATCCCCTCGGACTCATTTTTTATTCTAAAAAACCAAAAACTTTAATAATTAGCACTCTTAAATATTATTAAAATGAAGATTACAAGATATGCCCAATCCTGTGTATTAATTGAAACCAATAATAAAAGAATTCTAATTGATCCTGGAGTTTACCAATATGAAGAATCACTTGTAGAAACAGATTGGAATAATATTGATATACTGCTTATATCCCATAAAGATCCAGATCATTTTCATCTTCCGGCAATACAAAAAATTCTAGAAAAAGGTAAAACAGAATTTTACACAAGTTCAGATGTTGCAAAAAATTGCACAGAGATTACTCCTAAAATAATCAAAGAAGGAGAAATTATTAATATATTTGGTATTAAAATTGAAGTCACAAAAGCAATACATGGATTTATTCCTTTTTTAAGAGGTAAAGAACCACAAGAAAATTTTGGTTTTATTATAGATGATAATGAAAAAAAGCTTTACTTTTGTGGTGATTCTATTTGTTTTGATAATAATTACAAATGTGACATATTACTTGTTCCAATAAGTAATCATGGACTTGTAATGGGACCTTTTGAAGCTGCAGCTTTTGCTAAAGAAACAGAAGCAGGATTAGTAATTCCTTATCATTATGAAAGTCAGAAATTCCCTGGAAATTTAGAAGAAGCTAAAATTCAATTTGAAAAACTAAATTTAAACTATAAAATTCTTAATTATAAAGAAACAATTACTATTTAATCTTATTCTCAAACAAAACAATTAAATACTATAAGTTCTCAAATATAGGTATATGAAAAATAAAGAGATATTTAACTGGTTAGTGAGAGAGCATGTAGGCAGAGATTGGATGAATGTAAGGCCTCACGTTAGAGAAGGAGTTTTAGGTTCAATAAAAGTTACTCCTGGTAACACAGAAAATCCTTATTATGGAGGAATTTTAATTTTTGCAAAAGGAAAAAAGTTTGCAAGTGATCTTAAAAAGATGAAAATAGTGCTTGCAGGGAAAATGCATATTTCTTATAATGTGTCAACATTTGACAGATTTAGTAGATACTGCAAAAAGTTTAGAGTTGAAGATGGTGCAACAGTTATAGACAAAAGCAATAACTTTGCATATCATGTTTCTGTTTTTAATAATAATCCTCAGATATTTTGGACATTCAAAGAAAGATGGAATTTTGCATTCAAAGGAATCTACAAGAAATATAAAATCGGAAAGATGCTCCCAGCGGATTTTACAGATTACAAAAGTATCAATAAAGTTGGTGACTCAATGGATTTAATAGGTAATAAAACTTATGTTGCAATTGTATTACCTCAAGCTTTCCCAAAAGTTCACACATTTCAAATTAAAAGAACTGCATACACTCCGCTAGGAATGGGCAAAGTAACCCATTTTGATAGTGAAGGATTATTAGAAGAATTCTATCTTGCATACATGCCGAAATATAAAGGACAATTTCTTGATCCAAAACACAAAGTTGTTGGAATCTATAGATATTATGATAGAAGTAGAGGAGTTAAAAAAGCCTTTAGAAGAGAGCTAATTCTTGGTTGCAGTGATTTGAAGAATATTGGGATGAATTAAAGAAACAACTTCTGATAATTAAGAAAAATATTATTTGCAACCTCTTCCTCGTCTAGATTCTTGAGTTCTGCAATCTTTTTAATGACAACAATTACATTACTAGAATCATTAACTTCTTCTTTTATAGGTGCAAGAAAAGGAGCATCAGTCTCAGTAAATAATTTATTTAATGGTGCAATATTAATTATACTATGAAAGTGCATTGCCCTCTCAACGTTTGTAGGAATAGAAAAATACCAACCATTATCAACCATTCTTTGAACATATTTTTTCTTACCAGAATAACAATGCATTACAACTTTCTTAGCTTTCATCTCTTCAAGAACTTCAATTGTATCAAGCTCTGCTTTTCTAGAATGAACAATAATAGGAATATCTTTGTCAATAGAAATTTGAATAAGTTTCTTGAAGTAAAGTTTCATTCTATTCTTAGCTGCATCTGTTAAATCTTCTTTATGTTCATTATCTTTACCTTGAAAATAATCAAGACCAACTTCACCAATTGCAATACAATTAGCATTTCTAATAAACTCTAATTCTTTCTCAATATCTTCATCAGAATACTCTGCTAAATGAGTAGGATAAAATCCGAGTGCAGGTTTAACAATATCATACTTCTTTGCTAATTCCAAAATTTCTCTATTGCCTTTAGGCTCTGTTCCTTGAGAAACTATTACCTTAACTCCCGCAATCTTGCATTTAGAAATAACTTCATCAATACGCTCTATTAAGCCTTCATAATTTAAGTGTGCATGAACATCAATTAATTCCATAATAATCAAATAATTAGAATGTGTTTATTAAGTTTGTGCAGAATTGTAAAAACTAAAGAACAAAAAAATAAGAACATAAATTTAAAAATTTATTAAAAAATAGAATTAGAATTACTTCTTCAATCTTTTACGTTTCTCTTTCTTCATTCTTTTACGCTGCCACTTCCAACGCATTTGACCTTTCTTTTTCCAACGTCTTGAACTTCTCTTCAATTTATCACCAAGTTGTTTTACATATTAATTATTATTTTATTATTATAAACGCTCCGAATGGGATTCGTGCTCAATAATTTTTAATTATTGACACCTCGAGCAAAGCTCTACGGAACTTCGTTCAAATCCCAAAAGGACCATAAACGCTCCGAACGGGATTCGAACCCGTGTCCTCGGCGCGAAAGGCCGAGATGATTGGCCGGACTACACCATCGGAGCAGTGTCATCTACTAATGTGGATTTTATTACCATTTAAAAGCTTTTTGAAATCAACTATAAAATCAATGAGCCCAAGGAAATCACATAGCAAACTTGTTTGCGAAATATCATAAATTAAGAATTTCTGACTATGTTCAAATACACAAAGGAAGAATGAAATGAGTCCGAGAGGATTCCGTAGCAAACTTGTTTGCGAAATATCATAAATTAAGAATTTCTGACTATGTTCAAATACCCAAAGGAAGAATGAAATGAGTCCGAGGGGATTTATGCGGGAAATTAAAATTTCCTGCACCAAAGGAACTTCGTTCAAATCCACCGAGAATAAATTAAAGGGATTTCCTTTCAGAAACCCCTTAAAAATGAGTCCGAGGGGATTTGAACCCCCGACCACTGGCTAGCTTAGATCAAAACCTCTTAAGCGAGATTTGGCCATATAAGACCAGCGCTCCACCGGACTAAGCTACGGACTCAGCTAGATAAATAGAAGAAATAAGCTATTTATAAATATATTGTTAGAAATAAGAAAAAGAAAAAATGCTCAATAATTTCTTATTGGCACATAATTACACTTAAACTAATTAACAATTAAATATCCTGGTTCTTTATTCTCACAATTTAAGCAGTAAAAGGGAAATACGCCTTTTTTATCAAGATAAACTTCAATATTTTCAGTGTTTATTCTTTCACTAATTCCAAATTCTTCTAACATAAAGAACATTGGTTCTTCAACAACACCAAAACTAAGAATTAAAGAATCACCTTGTTTTGCATTAATTGATTGAGGATAAACTCTTTCATTGTGAACCATAACATCTATCATTTTGGTATTACAAGTATACTCTGCATTATTCCTTGCAATAGGAACAATCTCTGCATCACCACTAGTATCTTTTATGCTAGTTAACCACATTAAATTTAGAATACCTAAAAGGATTATAACTAACAATAATATAAACAAAATCATATTTTTTCTATTCATTTTTAAAAACCCCTATAAAAATAATAATTAAGCAGGCACAACAAAAACTGGAGGCCTGTTAACATTATTAACAATTATTTTTACATTTTGTGAACTTTCTAGTCTACCATCACTAACAATAACTTTTGTATAATGAGTTCCTTCATCATCATGTGTTGTTAGATAAGTATCAGAGTTCATCCAACCAGAGAAAGTTACTACAAGAGCATCTTCTTCTGCATCACTTACATTAACATCAATCACAACAAGTTCACCTTCATTAACAACAATTTCTGCAATTGGTGCAAGGTAGGGTCTTGTATTTATATGATCAATAAATATATTAAATCTCTTTGTTATAGTATTAACACCATCATTAACCTTAACATATGATGAATAAGTTCCAGCATCACCATCTTCAGTTGCCCAAACACCATCAGCATCAAAAGGAGATGCAAAAGTTACAATAGTTTCATCACCATCTTCATCAACCACAACAGGTTCTAACAAAATAATATCAAATTCAACAGCATTAATATCTACAATACCACTAACAGTAGGAAGCCTATTCTTATCTTTAATTATAACTTTAATTTCTTTATTAACACTATTATTATTAGCATCTTTAGAAGCTACAAAGACAGTATATTCTCCTGCATCATTATAGTTTGTTTGGTATATTTCTTCTGTCATAAAACCAGAATAAGATAATGTAAAAACATCTCCTTCGATATCATAAACATTACAGTTTAATTCAACAGTTTCTGTTTCAGTTACGGTAATAACTTCTGGACAATCTATAACTGGCCCCTTATTTCTTGGATGAATAACTATTAAAACATATTCTTTAACTATTAAATCACCGTCAGTTGCAGTTATAGTTATTAAATATTTACCAGCATCACCATCATTAGTTTGCCATAATCCAACAGCATTAAATGGGCCAGTGAAACTATATTGAATAATATCTTCATCAGGATCTATTGCTTTAGGTTGAAGATCAATTAATTCACCTTCAATAATATTTAATGTTAATGAAACATCAGATTCATCAACATTATCATCAGCATAATTAATCAAATCTCGATTATCATCAGTTTGATCATTTAAAGGCTCATCAAACATGATTTCCTTTCTATCAGAATTAGAACCTGTATCGAAAGCATCAATCTCGTTTGGAGCATAAGTTAAACTGCAAGCAGAGAGAATTAAAGTTGCAATTATAATAAACACAAAAAGTGTTAAGTTATTTTTTTTCATTATCAATCACCTTACCTATTATATAAATAGTAAATTCCCCCCTCTTTTTAAAAAGAAAATTAACAATTAAAAAGTAATTAAACAACCTCATATTTAAATATTTCTATTTTGGAGTGAGAACAAAAGAGGAGTTTATAAAGAAAAATATAATTAATCAATAAAAAGACAAAAATAAAGGATTTTGGCCTAATTTAACAGCAATTTCCATAATATAATATTATTAACCAGTATTAAACTCAAATAAGCTTACAAGTAATTTATCTATAACTTATGAGTAATAGCATTTGCAAATTTTCTTGCAAATAATGAAACATTTATAAAATAATCAGGCCTTTACAAATTAAGTAATAATTATTAGTTAACATATTGGGGTGTTCTAGTGGAAAAAGAACAAATAAAACAAACAAAACATCATAAACAAGATAATGATGAAAGCAACATAAATATTAAAGATGTAGGAATAAGTATAAAAACATTTTTCTCAAACAAAAGAATATTCAACAAAACAACACTTGTGATACTACTAATAATAGTAGCAATGTTCTTTTCCTTATATTTCAGACTTTATACTGAAACATTACCTCAAACAGATAACTGGGCACAAAACTCAATTGAAAATTATTATAAAACTCAAATAAGAACAAAAATAGATGCAGAATACCCAAATTTACCAAGCAAAAATAAAGATGAATTAGTAAATAAAGAATATTTAGAAACATATAAAAAAGATAGAATACAAATTGAAACAACAAAAACACAAATTTCTACACAATTCAAAAATAATTATCAAGATGAATCTGGCCAAACATATTTACTAGCTATAGACCCATATACTTATTACAGACAAACAAGGAATCTTATAGAAAAAGGAACAGTCTGTGATGAAATAAAAGATAATAAATGTTGGAACAACCACATGATGGCACCATTAGGCAGAGAAATGCAATTAAATGGGCACGTTGTTGTTCAGTATGTAACTTATAGAATATCAAAAATATTTAATCCAAATACTTCATTAACAAATGCAATATTTATTCTACCTGCAATTATAATAATGTTAGGAATAATACCTGCCTTTTTTATAACTAAAAAATATGCTGGAATTGTTGGTGGCTTTGTTGCAGCAATGCTAATAGGTTTACATCCTTATCTTCTAGGAAGAACACCTGCGGGATTTGTTGATACAGATGCATATGGAATAACAATTGCACTTTATTTGATATGGTTAGTAATAGCAGCCTACTCCGCAAGAAGTTATAAAAAGAAAATTCTGTTTGCAGGATTAGCCGGAGTAACCACCTGGATATTTAAACAAACTTGGGGAGGCGGATGGTCTTTCACATTTAATATTTTAGTTGCAATTCTTATTGGCATGACCCTATATCAAATAATAAAAGTTTATCTTGATTTACATAAAGTCAAAAGTAAAACAAAACATAAAAAATTATTTCATTCAAGAACTATAAGATCTAACCTATTAATTTTAATTACATATTTATTAGTTACAACTATATTATTAGGCACTAGCGTGATTACAGCAGCAATAAAAGCGCCTGCTTCTGCATCTCAATTTCAAAATGCTGCACACAGTAGTCTTTGGCCTAATGTTTATACAACTGTAGCAGAATTAAATGTTCAAAGTTTACCAGGGATAACAAATGCACTAATTTCAAATCCCTTAGGCCAACTAATGTTATTTATAGCATTCTTAGCAATACCATTAAGTTTAATAAAAACATTTGATAAAAAGTCTTGGTATTATTTAATAACAAGTGCAATAGTATATTTAATTCTTATAAGTAAATCTGTGGTTTCAAAAATTAATCCAAATTTTTATATTGCAATAATCTTAATTACACTTCTAGCAGGAATATTAATTAATTTAAGTAAAGATCAAAAACAGAGGTCAAGCATCTTGCTACCAAGTTTACTTACAACTTTATTAGTTGGATGTGTTTTTGCTTCAGTTAGAGGAATAAGATTTGTATTACTTGGAATAAATCCTTTTTCTATTATGATAGGATTAACAATAGGAATATTATTTTTAAGATTAAGTAAAGGACTGCATAAACTTATTGATATTCCAAAAATTGCAACAAAGATTATCGTTTTAATTTTAGCATTAGTAATAATTATTAATTATATTAATGTAGCGCACACCACTGCACTTAATGAAACACCACAAATGAATGATGCATGGTATGAATCACTAACTAAAATAAAAGATCAAGCTGAAGAAGGTGCAATCTTAACTTCATGGTGGGACTTTGGTCACTGGTTTAAGGCAGTAGCAGATAGAGCCGTAACATTTGATGGAGCATCACAAAATACGCCAATGGCGCATTGGGTTGGTAAATCTCTAACAACAGGTAATGAAGATATGACTATTGGCATATTAAGAATGTTAAACTGTGGTTCTAATGAAGCATTTGAATTATTAGACAAAGAAATAAACAGTCCTGCGTTAACAATAGATATACTAAATGAAATTATTATTAAAGATAAAATAAATGCAAAACAAACACTATTATCCAAAGGAATTAGTGAAACTAATGTCAATAAAATATTAATAAAAACGCATTGCAACCCCCCTGAATCTTACTATATAACAAGTCAAGATATGGTGTCAAAGGCAGGAGTTTGGGCTCACTTTGGTTTATGGGATTTCAAAAAAGCAGACCTATACCTTAATGGAAAAGATTTAGATTTTGTATCATTTAATGAAAAAGCAGAAGCTTATGATTATACTAAAGAAGAAACAGAAGCATTATATGATGATATAAACTTCCTACAAAATGAACGAGAAGCAAACACATGGATTAGTCCTTGGCCAGGCTACGTTGGAACCTCAACTTGTTCAGAAGAAAATAATATAATTAATTGTAAAATAAATATAAAAATAGGTCAACAGAATTCAGCAGATATTATTTTAGAAAACTATGTTTTTGATAAAAATAAAGAAGAAGGCATAGGAATAATAGGGATCTATTCTGGAAATAGCAAAGTTGGAAACACAACAAGTAATGTTAAAAGTTTTACAACAGTAATTGAGGGAAAATTAAAAACATATTCTGCTTCTTCAGGAGAAGTATTAGATTTAGGAATAGTTAATATTAACAATAAAGCAGTAATTGGTTCAGCTGAAGTAACAAATTCAATTTTTACTAGACTATTCTACTTTGATGGTGCACATACTGAACATTTTGAAAAGTTCTCTGATGTAGTATCAGAAACAACAAATGAAAGAATAATTATCTGGAAAGTTAATTGGGAAGGAAACAACAATATTAACCCATTACAACCAGTTAATATTAGTATAAGTTAAACAATGGAAAAAGCAATAAAGGAAAAAAAGCTAGTAGCAATAATTTCCATTATTCTTGCAACTATTTTTACTACCGCTGGCCAATTACTTTGGAAGTTTGGTGTTAAAGGCATCAGCGATGGCGCAGGAGCAATAGCATATATCAATTGGCCTATCTTCTTTGGTTGTGTTGTTTATGGTTTAGCAGCAATTCTAATGATAATTGCACTAAAATTTTCAGAGTTATCAAAAATTCATCCTTTTTTAGCATTAGGTTTTGTATGGGTAACCTTATTTGCTCCAATTTTTCTCGGAGAAATTATTTCTTTAACAAGAATTAGCGGGATAATTGTTATAATTATTGGGGTGATTTTTATTGGAAGATAAAATAATCTACATTATAATAACTATAATCAATTGTTTTTTTGGAGCAGTTGCTGCACTCATCTTGAAAAAAACAGGTAGCAAAATAGAAAAATTAAAACCAATTTTTGAAGGAATAAAAAGTATATGGAAATCTGGCATACTATTAGGAATTTTCATTTATGGTTTAACAGCAATTCTGTCTATATGGATTTTAAGAAAACTAGATGTGACATTATTCTTTCCATTAACTTCTATAACTTATATATTTTCATTTATATTAGCTAAGAAGTATCTTAATGAAAAGATTACAACAAGTAAAATAATAGGTATAAGTCTTATTATTATTGGCGTTATTTTATTGGTTTGATATTCTTGTATTTCAAGGCTTCTAAGAGAAATTTAAATTCTAATAAACACAACACTTATAAACAAAAAGGCTTTCTCTTTTTAGTATAATGAGCGACGATAAACTACCCGAAAATAGTGCAGAAGAAATAGTTGAAAAAGGACAAGAAAACACTCCTGAAATCAACGAAAGAATCATTCATCAAGTTATTGATAAGGAAATGAAAAGTTCTTATTTAGATTATGCTATGTCTGTTATAATCGGTAGAGCATTACCTAATGCAAAAGATGGATTAAAACCAGTTCATAGAAGAGTTCTTTACACTATGTGGGAAGCAGGGCTTACCCATAGTAAACCTTTCAAAAAATCTGCTAATGTTGTTGGAACATGTATGGCAAAATATCATCCTCATGGAGACCAATCAATTTATGATACTTTGGTTAGAATGGCACAAGAGTTCTCATTAAGATATATGCTTGTTAATGGACAAGGTAACTTTGGAAGTATTGACGGAGACAGTCCAGCCGCAATGAGATATACTGAAGCAAAGATGAGAAAGATAGCTGAAGAAATGCTTCTAGACATAAATAAAAATACAGTTGAATTCATTGATAGTTTTGATGGTTCATTAAAAGAACCAACAGTATTACCTTCAAAAATTCCGAATCTATTAGTTAATGGTTCATCAGGAATCGCAGTTGGAATGGCAACAAATATTCCCCCTCATAATCTTACAGAAGTTAGTAAAGCAGTAATTCACATGATTGATAACCCAGATGCAGAAGTAAAAGATCTTATGGAATTTATTCCTGGGCCAGATTTCCCAACTGCAGGAGTTATAACTGGAAGATCAGGCATTTATTCTGCATACACTACTGGAAGAGGCATAATAAAAGTAAGAGGAAGAGCACACCATGAAGTTGTTAGAGGAAGAAATGCAATAGTAATGACAGAAGTTCCATATATGGTAAACAAAGCTGCAATGATAACTCAAATTGCTGATGCAGTTAAAGATAAAAGAATCGAAGGAATAGTAGACATAAGAGACGAAACAAACAGAAAAGGAATAAGAGTTGTTATTGAACTAAAAAGAGATGCATCATATGAAGTTGTTGAAAAACAAATAATTAAACACTCTAGATATGGAACAAGTTTTGGAATAAACCTACTTGCAATCTTAGATAAGAAACCAGTTACACTAACACTAAAAAGAGCTCTTGAAATTTATATTGCCCATAGAAAAGAAGTAATAACAAAAAGAACAGAATATGATCTTAAAAAAGCACAAGACAAAGCACACATATTACAAGGATTAGTAATAGCACTAAACAATCTTGATGCAATAGTTAAATTAATTAAAGAATCTAAATCTGCTGCTGAAGCAAGAGAAGGATTAATTAAGAATTTTAATCTAAGTGAAAAACAAGCACAAGCAATTCTTGACCTTAAATTACAAAAATTAACAGGCATGGAACAAACAAAAATTAGAGATGATCTTAAAGCAACACTAGAATTAATTGAAAGATTAAAAGCAATTCTAGCAAGTGAAGAAAAAATTAAAAGTATAATCAAAACAGAACTAGAAGAAGTAATAGACAAATACGGCGATGAAAGAAGAACAGAAATAAGTGATGAAGAAGAAGATTGTGACATAGAAGATTTAATTGAAGCAGAAGATCAGGTAATAATGATGACTAACTCAGGCTACATAAAAAGAATGCCTATAGAAGCATACAAAATCCAAAATAGAGGAGGAAAAGGAGTAATAGGTATGCAAACAAAAGAAGAAGACTTCATAGAAGAAATATTTATAGCAAATACAAAATCATATTTATTATGCTTTACAACAAAAGGAAAAGTCCACTGGCTAAAAGGTTATAGAATACCAGAAGCATCAAGACAAAGTAAAGGTAAAGCAATTATTAACTTATTAGAAATAGAAAAAGAAGATTCAATAAGTGCAGTTATCCCAATAACAGATTTTAGCAAATCAGAATACCTTGCAATGATTACAGAAAAAGGAGTAATCAAAAAAACAGATATAAAACTTTACAGCAAACCAAGAAAAGGAGGAGTTAATGCAATCAATCTTGATGAAGGTGATGAACTAGTTAAAGTTCTAAAAACTAATGGTTCACAAAATATAATGATTGCTACTGCAAACGGTCAAGCAATAAGATTCAATGAACAAGATGCACGGTCAATTGGAAGGACTGCAAGAGGAGTAAGAGCAATCACTCTAACTAATGATACAGTTATTGGGGCACTTATTGCAAAAGAAGATGCAACAATTCTAACAATTACAGAAAATGGTTATGGTAAAAGAACTTCAATCCCAGAATATCGTTTAATTAGACGAGGAGGAAAAGGAGTAAGAAATATTATTTGCAGTCCAAGAAATGGAAAAGTTGTAGAAACAAGACAAGTCTATGATGCAGATGAACTAATCATAATGAGTAAACAAGGACAAACAGTAAGACTGCAAGCATCACAAATTTCTGTTATAGGAAGAAATACTCAAGGTTTAAGAATAATGAAACTTAAACCAGGAGACAAAGTAACCAGCACCGCGAAGATTGTTAGTGAAGAATAATTCTACTTGCTCCAATAGTGTAGTCCGGCCAATCATCCAAGGTTCTCGACCTTGGGACACGGGTTCGAATCCCGTTTGGAGCGTTTAATTCTTGATAATAAGCAAGTAAAACAATATATTTATTAATAATAAATAATAATATAAGCAAATATGCAAAAAAAGACGATATTAAGAATATGTCACAAATACCTAATTAATAATGATGGTTATGACTTAGATGTTCAAGATCTTTGTAAATCCACATCTAAAACTTATAATAATTATGTAATTGCATACTTGAATAAATCTTCATCAGAATATATCAAAGACAATAAACTAATAAAAAAAGGCAAATTCTATTATCACCCAGCTACAAAAACAAAGATTTATTTTATTAAGTATAAAATTAAAAGTAATAACTACTTAAAAGATTTATACAAGTTAAATAAGATAAAAATATTTCTAAAAGCATTCAAAGAGATCTATGATATAATCAAACCAGATATTTTACATGTTCACGGAACTTTATTATATCAATATTTATATGCAGCAAAGTATGCTAAGGGAAAATCAAAAGTTATAGCAACACACCACATTGGATTGATTAATCAAAATTATATAAAACAAAACTTAATAATATTAATAGCTAAATACATAATACATAACTTATTTCCCTTGTATAGCAATAAAATAGTTTGTGTAAGTAATTATGGTAAAAAGTCTTTTAGCTTATTTAAAAAAAATATTGTGGTTATTAATCCAATACCCCTAATCCCAAAAGTTAATATTAGTAACTTTAACAAAATTATCCGAAAAAATGTTCTTAATAATAAATTTAAAGTTACCAAGAAAGATAATTTCTTTTGTTTAATTGGGCGGATTTGTGAACAGAAAAATCAATTAAAAACAATAAAAGCGTTTAATGAGATCATTCAATTAAATCCAAATTATAAACTTATTATTATCGGTGAAATAAAGAATCAAGAATATTATAAGAAATTAATAAAAGAAATAAACAAAAAAATAGATAATTATTGCATAATTGGTAATATAAATAACAAAGAGGTAATTAAGATTATAGAAAAAAGTCAAGGATTAATCACAATTTCAAATAATGAAGGATTAGGTCGGAATGCTATGGAAGCAAGATTATTAGGAAAACCAATAATTGCAAGTAAAAATTCAGGGTATGAAGATTTTATCCAAAATAAAAGAAATGGATATTTAGTTAACCAAAATAGAAGTGCAGAAATTATAAATGCAATAAAGAATATTAAAAAATTATCAATAAATAATAATTATTCACACCAAGATTATATTAAAGAAATAAAGAAAATATACAATGGAAAATAATCAAAAATATTACAATAAAAAAAAAGTTTTACATATAGCAAATAAAAATGCTTTAGGTGGTGGAATAGGCACAGTTATTAATTACTTAAGAGAAGGAATTAATCAAAGTGATGAATTTCATGCAGATTCACTATTTACTACATATAATCATAAGAATCATAGACCTGGAAAAACAAAGTTTGCTAAAGGATTAAATCAAGAAAAGAATATTTCAGAAGGAGAGCTTGAGGACCTCATAGGAAATTATGATGTAATACATGTTCATGGAATACCACATTATGGAATCCTTGAACACCTACAAAAAATTAAAAAGAAAAAAGGGAAGATTCCAAAAATAGTTAATACTGCTCATTCAAGTGTAAAGCAAGAGTTTCTTGCACAATACGAAAATGCACAAAAAAATTCTGAAGAAGAACTCAAAAAGGATTTTAAGGAACTAAAATATCTTAAAGATAACAATGTGCTTAATAATCCTTCCCCTTTTGCAGATACTTACTGGGGTTCAGCAATATACCGGCAAGAACAAATTATGTCTCTTGCAGATTCAGTCCAACATATGAACGAAGCGTATAAAAAAGAAATTATAGAAGAATACGCAGCTAGTGAAAACGAAGAAAAACATAAAATTATTCCAAATGGAGTTAAAGTAATAAATAATTATAAAGAAAGACCTAAGAAAAAAAGGCTTTTATTTGTAGGAAGATTTGCTAAAGATAAAGGCATTGATGAATTAATAGATTCATTACCTTTAATATTAGAAAAACACCCCGATGCAGAAATTAGGCTTGTCGGGGGAGATAAAAGTGGAAAATTAGTTAATAAATATAAAGAAAAAACGAAAAAATTAATCCAAGATCATTTTAAAGGAAAAAGCACCGAAGAAATAAATAAATATTTATCTAAAATTGATTTTACCGGGTGGGTTACAGATAAAAATAAATTACATGAACATTATCAATGGACAGATTATGTTCTTATTCCAAGCAAAGCAGAAAGTTTTTCTTTAAGTGCTAGTGAAGCTTTAATGCATAAAAGAATACCCGTTATGACAAAAACGAAAGCTCTTGATGACCTATACATCTCTAAAGGTATAGGATTAGGAATACATCCAGATAAAAGACATGGAGAAGGCATTGCTGAAGCTATAGATAATATATTAAAAAAAGACCATTCAGAAGAATATGATAACCTTACAGAAAAAGGAAGAAAGTTTGTAATCGAAAATTATTCTTTTGAAAAAATGATAGAAAACCAACTTAAATCTTATAGAGAACTTATTATGAACAAGAAAGAAGAAAATGGATCTACAAAACATGATCACAATAACTGAACAATTTGGATTAACAGGTATTATATTGCCTTTTATTTTAATATTTGTAATAATTTATGCTGTTTTGTTTAGACTTAAGTGGTTTAAGAAGGGCCCAAATATTGTTATTGCTTTAGTTATGGCTTTAACAACTGTATCCGCACATGTTTTAGGTAGGTACCCTCCTTGTTGGGATGTTGTGATCATTATCAATAATGCCTTGCCAAAAATTTCTATGCTTATATTAAGCATTATTTCTTTCTTACTAATTATTGGTTTATTTTTTAAAAACTTAAATTTTGCCTCTAAATTTATGAATATTATTATAATTTTTGTAGTAATTTATGTGGTATATACCTTTTTGACATCAGGAGGTTCATCTTGTTATAATTTGAATATATCAATATTTCCTTGGTTAAAATATGTTATAGGAATATTAGTAGGAGTATTGATTATATGGTTTATTACAGGCAAATCTAAATCAGACGATGACGATGATGATATCTATTAAAGAAAATTACCTAACACTATTATATCTAACTTGAGAACCTGGTTTTGAGAAAACAATTTGCCAAACATGATTGTGCCTTGCTCTAAAAGAACCTGCACAACTCAATAAATAATAATTCCACATTCTAAAAAATCTTTCATCAAACTTAGATTTAAGTTTTGGCCAAGCTTTATTAAAATTCTTGTGCCAAGCCATTAGTGTAGGATCATAGTAAACACCAATGTTATGCCAATCTTCTAATTGAAATAGTTTTTCATAAGACTTAGTAATTTGAACTGCAGAAGGCAACATACCATTTGGAAAAATATATTTTTCTGTCCACGGATCAGTGTGAGTGGTAGAAACACTTGTAGCAATAGAGTGTAATAAGAATAAACCATCGTCTTTAAGACATCTGTTTGCAACTTTAAAGAATTCATCATAGTTTTTATGACCAACGTGTTCAAACATTCCAATAGAAACAATTCTATCAAACTTTTGTTTAAGATCACGATAATCTTGTAATCTAAATTCAACATCAAGACCCTTACAAAGTTTTCTAGCAAGTTTAGCTTGTTCTTTAGAAATTGTAACACCTAAAACTTTAACTTTATACTTTTGTGCAGCATATTTTGCAAAACTACCCCACCCACAGCCAATATCTAAAACAGTCATCCCTGGTTTTAATTTTAATTTCTTACAAATTAGGTCTAGTTTAGCTTCTTGTGCTTTATCAAGAGTTTTTGCATTCTTCCAATAGCCACAACTATAATTCATTCTCTTATCAAGCATATAGTGATAGAGTTCATTACTTATATCATAATGCTTTTGACCAACAATAAATGCTCTTGATCTAGATTGAGGATTAATTAAATGGGTTTTTAAGAAAAGCCAGAATAAGTTTTTTGAACCTTTAACTTTTTTATCTAATTGAGCTTTTAATACTCTATAAATAAGTTGGTCTATTTTTTTACAATCCCACCAACCATCCATGTAGGATTCTCCTAGTGCAAGATTTCCGCCAGTTAAAACTCTAGAATAAAAATTAGGATTATGAACTTGAATATCCCAAGGACGACTACCATTAATTTTAATATCTGCAAAATCTAAAATCTTTTGAAAAGCCTTTTTAATATCATTATTTACCATTAAAATAGAAGAATCAATAAAACTTTAAAAAATTAACTAATATTAATTAAGGTAATCTCTTAAAACGAGTATTAATCAAGCCCCATTCTAAGAAGAGTGCAAGAAGGCCAATAAGTAATAGTATAGGTTTTATATCCTTACTAGTAAAAGATTCTTGTTTTTCATTAAGAATTTCCTCAAATGCAGCAGTTAGAGAAGTAAGATTATTACCATCATAAAATTTACCTTCTGTATTATTAGCAATATATTTTAATTGCTCAGGAGTATAAACCGCAGTAATATTATAATATTCTGGCAGATATCCTATTGGGCCAGTATTTGAACCAATACCAATAGTATTAACAATAACTTGTTTACCAGCAGCATAGTTAATTGCAGAATTTAAAGCTCTCATATTATAAGCATCAACAGTATTACTTCCATCACTTATCATTATTACTATTCTTCCTCTCTCAGAAAACATTAAAAGGTTAGTAGAACTTATTACTGCTCCTGCAAGATCTGTTCCTCCAAGAGGCATAGGTTCTAATTCTTCAATAACAGTAATAACTTTATTTTTATCATCTACTGGAACTTGGTCAATAAAAGTATTACCAGCAAAATCAACAACACCAATCTTAGGATTACCTGCAACCTTTTTAACAAAATTAATAGCTTCTAATTTTGCAGCACCTAATCGGTTTGGTTCAAAATCTTTTGCAAGCATAGAAGCACTGCTATCAATAGCAATAACAAAATCTTTATCTTGAGCTATAGTTGTATACCAAAGAACAGGCGCACTTATTGCCAGTATAACTGATAAGAGAATTATCAATCTTAAAATTAGAATAAGCCAATTCTTAGTGAGTAATTTATCATAACCTGCACCAGTAAGTCTTTTTATTGTATTGAAATTAGAAAAACGAAGTGATTTATATCTAGCCCTTTTTAGAAAAAAGAAATGACTAAATATTAAAATAGGTATACTTAAGAGATACCATAAATACAAACCATTACCAAACAATATTTTTATCATTTATCTACTCACCACAATTCTCTTCTTGAAAAAGTTAACTAAACCTGCAAACCCATCTTGTGTTGTTTCTAACTTTAATAAATCTGCTTGAGCTGATTTAAACTTACTTGTAATAAATAACTCTTCCTCCATTATATTCTTATGATATTTTTCTGCATATGTTGCAACATCAACATAAATTGTTTCTTGACTTGAAGGATCTTGTAAAACTATTTGCCCTTCATAAGGTAAGAATCTATCTCTGTGGTCTCTAATCATTATTCCAATTACTTCATATTTTTGATTAAGTATTTCAATATACCTATACCAATAATCAGGAAGATCAATAAAATCACTAACTATAATAATAACTAATCTTTGATGATTCAAGCTTAATAATAAGCCCATAGCTTTAGAAAAATTAAACTTACCACCATAATTATTCATTTTTTTAAAAGCAGTTTTAAAATGTTTTTCAATAGCTAAACCAATATTAGGATTAATTCTAGAATACAATTTATCACCAAACATAACCATGCCCGCAGCATGACCAGATTTAAGAATTGATTTAGCAGTCGATAATATTAAATCAGCTGCATACTCTACTTTCATTTTTCCATCTTTTCTTGAACTAAAAAGCATACTATCTCCAACATCAAAAAGAAATATTGCTTCAGCGCTTTTTTCTTCATCAAATTCCTTAACAAGGGTTTCACCAGATTTTAAACTTGCTTTCCAATCAATAATTGTTGCATCATCAGTATAAACATACTTTCTATACTCGGAGAATTCCATACCTTGTCCCTTATATCTAGATGACCATTGACCTTCTAAAATTCTAGATAACACACTCTGCCTAACACTTAATTCAGCAACCTTTTTCTCATTATCAAAATCAAATTTTAGTATTTTAGGTTTCATTTTTTATAAAAAGAAATTAAAAACTAGAAAACAGGAACTTTTTTCAATATTTCATCAATTATTGTTTCTGTCTTAATTTCTTCTGCTTGACCCTCATAATTAAGTAATATTCTGTGTCTTAAAACATTATGCGCAACATCTTTAACATCATCTGGAATAACATAAACTCTGCCATTAATAGCAGCATGAGCTTTTGCAGCAATGAATAAAGCAATACTACTTCTTGGACTACCACCAAATTGTATGAATCTACCAGTTTCAACTGAATACTTCTTAGGATTTCTTGTAGCATCAACTATTGAAATAATATAACGCTCAATTCGACTATCTAAATAAATGTTCTTTATGCAATTCTGCATCTTAATAATTTCGCTTTCATTTAACACAGCCATAATCTCAAACTCAGAAAAATCATGAGTTGTAATATTATTATGTAAAATATCTAATTCTTCATCAGAAGAAGGATAAACCATTTTTAATTTAAACAAAAAACGATCAACTTGTGCTTCAGGTAAACTATAAGTTCCAAGATTTTCAACAGGATTTTGTGTAGCCATAACAAAAAATGGTTTTGGAAGATTAAAAGTTTCTTTACCAATTGTAACTTGTTTTTCCTGCATAGATTCAAGCAAAGCTGATTGAACTTTTGGTGGTGCTCGATTAATTTCATCAGCGAGTACAAAATTAGCAAAGACTGGACCTTTAACACTATAAAACCCCTTACCTTCTTCATACATGGTAATACCAATTATATCTGTTGGTAAAAGGTCAGGTGTAAATTGAATCCTAGAAAAAGCACAACCCGTTACAACAGCTAAGGTTCTAACAAGAAGAGTTTTTGCAAGACCAGGAACACCTTCAATAAGAACATGACCATTACATAAAAGAGCTTCGATAAATCCATTTATTACTTCTTTCTGACCAATAACAAGCTTACCAATCTCGTTTCTTATTTTCTCAACCCTTTCCTTTATGTAAGAAACTTCTTTTTCAACCTCAGGATTAATCTTTAAATCTTTAGTAAATTTCATAATTTCCTTTTTTGTATCATTCATTGTATTATTTTTTTCCATTTCGTGCACCTTTAGATTTTGATTTAGGTTTTTTAGAACTCTTAGAACTCTTAGAACCCTTAGAACTCTTAGAACCCTTAGAACCCTTAGAACTCTTAGAACTCTTAGAACTCTTAGAACTCTTAGACTTTCCAAGAATAAAAGTTTTAGCTTCAGAAATAATAGTATCATAATCTAATTTTTTATTACTTTCATCCTTAACCTTTATCGAGTCTAATTGTTTATGATTTTTATGTTTCTTACCATTATTAAGCTTTTCATTATGCATAATGTTTTTAACTTGTTTTATTTCCTCTTTCACTTTTACTTTTTGTTTTAATTTAATTTTTTTAACTTCTTGTTTTTTATTAGACTGAATCATCTTTTTTTCAGTAGGAGCAATAATTTGTAATAATCTAAGTTTCTTATTCTTCATCTTATTAAGAAAATTATTCATTTTAATTGTAACATTTTCATTAGTAATATGCTTATCAAGATGAGTATTAATATGCTTATTCCCAGAATTAGTTAATTCTTTAGCTTTAGAATCAAGATTTCTACTTAGCCTATTTTCCATAAGCTCAATCTTAATTAATCTTTTTAAGATTTCCTTCTTTTTTGGCATGTTATCTATATCAATATGTTTTTGTAATACCTCAATATTTTTCTCAATATTTATTAAATCAAGTAAAACTTTTGATTTTTCTTTACCAAGATTACTAAATTTCTTTTCATTAAGATTAGGAACAATATCTTTCGTGGATTGATTGTCATCAGTAACAACAGAGAAATCATTATTTTTTGTTTTAGAAGATTCTTCAAACATCTTAAAATTAACATCAGAATATTTATCAGGTTCATTAAGAAATTTAGACTTATCATCTTGTTTTTCTTTAGACTTATCATTACACATAGGAAAACTATCAGATGCCCAATCTAGTTTAGAAACACTAGTCAAACCATAATCAGGTTTATCATAAACTAAACCCTCTTGTGTTTTGATTAAACATTGTTTTAAAAAGTCAGGATTAGTTTTATTAGAAGTTTTACTTATAGGAACAGCATCTCTATTTGTTTCTATTGCAGTAGGAATTGTTTTATTATTTTCTTTAATTACTGTAGGAACATCTTTCACATCTTTCTCAACAAAGTTTTCTTCTTTAACAGATTCATTTATTTTATCAACTAATTTATCTCTAACAGATAAAACTATATTTTCTTCTTGCTTATGATTTTTCTCTAACACAACATTTTTCTTTCTTATAAAAAGACGTTTAATAAAAGAAATCTTAATTACTTTTTTCATACTCTGATTAATTAAAGATTGCTGCCCCTTTTCTTTTATTAAATCATCAATAAGAATTTGAAAGGTTCTTACAATAAAATGTAATTCTTTCTGTGTAAAAACTTTACCAGAATACAATCCCTCACTTAATTGATTAAGAAATATTACTGTTTTTTCTTTAATTTCAGAATTAATATTTATCTCATTTATTTTAGAAACTAAATCAATAAAAGATAATTCGTAATCTATTTCTAAATAACCCTTAAAAAAAAGTTTCATTAATGAATATGCCTCAGTATCAATTATTACCTTCTTTGAATCAAGATATTTACATTTACGTATCACTAAATCTTTCAAGTCTTTAAGCGATGTCTCAGCCTCTTTTTTATGATTCATCTTAAATTTCTTACCAAATATTACACTTATAAATTATGTTTATTATATATTATGTTTAAAAAGGTTTCTCAGCGGATTGAGGTGAGCTATTAATATACTCTGCACCAGGATTACCTTTTTCAGTATCATTATAACCTTCACTTTCCGCTATTTTTATTTTTTTCAATTTTAGTTTTCTAAAAAATATTAATAATGCAATAATTACAACTAAGATTATTGAAGCAATAATTAAGTTTCTTTTATTATTTAACAAATCTTTTAAAAAGTTATGATCAATAATAAGATTTATTTTTCCAGATTTATCATTCTTAATTAAATCTTTATTTGTAATCATATACTTACAAGCATTTATTGTTAAGTCAAGGAAAGCTAATGTTTTCTTCTGATCACCAGAGCTCAGACTATCTTCAGCCTGAGTCAAGATTTCATAAAGTTCTTTACAATCATCATTTGAATTCAATAAATCTCTAGCAAAAGCAAGTTTTGTTTCTAAAGTTTCACCTTTATAACTTTCTTCAAGAGAGTTAACAATTATTACAACAGAATCTTCAAATTCAGGACTTACAATTTCAACACCTACCTCAATTTCATAACTACCCGGTTCCCTATAATTGTAAATAGTTAAATCTAAACTTTCTTTTCCCCCAACAGGCATAGTGCTAAAATAATCTTGGCTAAGAGTATAATTTACTCCTTTTTCACCTGTATTAACAAACACAGTTAATTCACCCAATGATGTAGACCAATTATTCTTAAGCTCAATAGGAATAACCATAGTTGAATCCTGATACATAACTACACTCTTTGCAGTTATTATTTCTAAAGGAACAGGATCATCGCTATCACTTAAATCAACAGGAATAACAGACGATCTTGAAGAACCTGAAGAACTTGAAGTTGTAATAGTTTGAACTTCAGGAATTGTATATTCAGAGGTTATATTAACAAATACTTCATTACTCATAACGCTTGCCCCATCGCTATCTGTTGCGTTAAAAAACATAGAACAATTACCTTGCAATTCTCCAAGCATAGTTATAGTATCATTAACTATAGTTACTATAACATAATCATCACAACCAGAAGAATAAGTATAATTTAAATTAGAAGTTTCATTCAAATCAAGAAGGCTATTATTATTTAAATCAAAATCAGCATCATAAAATCTTTGGTCTTCTTCACTAATACTAGGTATTGTAAAATAATCTGTTATTTCAATATAACTGAAAGATCTTGCTCCTGTAAAATTAGGTAAAGAGTTAATTAATACTGGTGCTCTATTAACATTTTCTATTGTTAAATTCCAAGTCCAATTAGCAAAATTAAATGCGCTATCATTGATAGAAATTTCAATATTATATGAACCATCACTAAAATAACCATTTGTAAAATTCAAAGTGTGACCACCCTCAATAATCCTTGAATCATTAACAATAACATCATTAATAGACCAATTATAAGTTAAAGCAGAATCCTCGCTATCATTGCTAGAGTGATTAAAAATAATCGCTGCACCTTCATTAGCAACAAGAGTTGTAACCCCTCCAGAAGTCACACCCAAAGAGCTGTTCCAACCTAAAACAATTGTATTATTATTACTAGTATTACCATAAGGATAAATTGCGTTTATTTCAGGAGAAGAACCCCTATTTGAAATATTAAAAGTGCTATCAGCAGTGTCAAAAGCCCCACTAACATCTGTAACATTAATTGTAATATTATAAGATTGATTACAAGCTGCAACAGAAGTATTAATTGTCAAAGCACCAGTTGAAATATTTAAAATAAAAACTCCACTAAGATTAGGACTTAAGCTATAAGTGTAATTAATAACCTCAGTTGAATTAGCTAAATCTAAATCTTCATCAGTTGCAGTAATGACAGTTGTGGAACTGAAAGGAATACCAAAATAAATTGTGCTAGGAAATACAACTGGAGTTGCCAAAACAGGATCATCATTAGTATTGTTTATTGTTAAATTAAAATAATCTTCAATTACCGCTCCTCGAGTATCTGAAAGATTTATACTAATTGAATAATTTCCAATATCTCCCTGAGAAGGAGTGTAATTTATTATACCTGTTGAAGAATTTATACTTAGATTAAAACTTGAATTTCCAAAGTTATTTAATACAGAGATACTACCAACACTATAACTAACATTATCTCCAACATCTGTATCATTCCCAATAATTACCATATAACATTCTATATCTTCAGAACAATTAGTGTTGTCTAAACCACTAACAAAATAAGGTTGAGTATTATTTAATATATGCAAAAGCATAATTTTTGAATAAGAAAGATTTGTTCCTGCAACATAATTTGAAGTCCCATCATCATGTAAAGTTATATTAATATAATGATCGCCAATATAAGATTCACTTGTAGAATAAAAAGTAAATATTCCTGAATTAGTAAGATTAAAAGCTGGATCAGATTTATTCATTCCGAAATATAACTGTTCACCCTCATAAGTTAAATTATCAACATCAGTATAATTAATATAATACCTAAAGTTTGCGCCCCTATAACCAGTAAGATTAGTTATATTAATAGAACCATAATTTATATTATTAGAGTTACTACTATTATCATAAATTACTGGAGCATCATTAGTATTGTTTAAAGCTGCATTAATTTCAATAGAATCATTTGCTAAAGCTTCATCAGTAACAAGAATAGTGAAGTTTCTATAAATAATATGGTTATTAGTTAATGCAGTAATATTTAATGTTGCATTAAAATAAGTTACATTAGCAACAGTATAATTATTAAGATTATTAAATGGGCTAAAATCCGCGTGGATAGCACTATAAGTTAAACTATCATTCAAGTCAATATCATATGCAGTTAAGTTAATTATAAATGGTTGACCTTGCACACCAGATTGAGCTCCAACATCAGTTAAATTAGGCTGATGATTTGTTGAATTAATTACTAAGTTAAAAACTAAAGTGGCATTAATACTATTATTACTTGAATCAAAAGCAAGTATAGTAAGATTATAATTACCATAATCAGAAACAAGAGCAGTTCCATCAGAAGTATTAAAAAATATTTTTTCACTAGTTTCATTTATATTAACATAAGTTGGATTTCCCGGGCCAGATATTTTAGTAATTGCTAAAGAAAGATTATATGAATCACTTTCTTCGTCAGTAACTGAAAAAGATTGAGTATAAACTGTATCAACAGTAACCCCAGTAGTATAACTACTTATTGTGATAACCGGCGCATCATTAACAGGAGTAAGAGTGAATGCAATCTGTTTATCTTCTGTCCCCCCAGAATCAGATCCATCATAAGAATAAAAAGTTGTATTCTGATATTTAGTTATTTCACCACTAGTATTTAAATTATCATGATCTACGCTGCAAGTCAGGTTACCAGTTATAGAATTAATACTGCAAATAGTTAAAGGATCAGTACCTTCTGTAATACCATAAGATAAAGTATCACCATCTAAATCTGTAGAGTTAACAACGAAACTATAATTAATATCCTCAACTAATTCAAAAGATGAGCCAATAGATGCAGATTCATAATAAATTATCGGAACAGTAGGCCGAGTATTAATTATCATGATAGAGATTTCTTCACTAATATTATCTGTTGCATTAAATAAATTTATATCACAAGTCCAGTTCTCACCTTTAGAGGTATTAGAACTACTCAAAGTTTGAGGGCTAGTAACACTACTTGTATTACCTGTAACATTACTAAATTGAACACTATCTTTAAACCAAATTAAAGTTATATTTATTGTATCATCATGAGACCAAGAACAAGATAAATCATCGTCAGTATATGCAGAAGACATACTAGGACTAGAAGTGAAAGAAACATATCCTGTTAATCTTGCAAGAGAAAACTCATCAGGACCATAACTTACAATAAGAAATGCAAACAAGAAAAATAAACCTACAAAAGCAAAAGATTTAAACCCTTTTAACATTATTTTACTTTTCCCTTTTTTATTATTTTTTAAGTTAAACATTTTTCTTAATAAATTTCTTAATTTCCTTCTTGTTTATAGATAAATTCTTAGATAAAGTAGAAATAATAAAATCTTTTAAAGTAATCTCATTCATTGCACAATAAACTTTAATTCTTTTGTGCAAATCTTCTGATATTTCTATGTTAATATTTACCATTATATAATATAGCACATTATAATGCTATTATTACTTAATATTATTATTTAAGTTTATTATCTATTTCTTTAGAAACAGTTCTTATAATATAATCTTTAAGAGTTGTATCTTCAATTGCACATTTAACTTTTATACTTTTGTGCAAGTCTTCAGGAACAGATATATTTACATTAACCATTTTAGCAATCACTTAGTTCACTAAGCTTAATAACTTAGTTTATGTAAGTTAGTTAGTTAACTTACTTATAAATGTTTCTATAGAAATCATAAAAATTTATTGGAGTAACCAAATTAAAATAGAACCTTACTTTATTATAAATAAATTTTTAGGATGCCAAAAAAGCAAAGACTTATCTTTATTAAAGATTAAATTTTTATGCTTTTTTGTGCATAACTAGATTATTTAGATTTAGTTTAGAATATTTTAAAAAAGAAAAAAAGAAAAAAAATGAACCATACATAAACAACCAGATTAAAAAAAAAGATTAATACGAACGTATTAGTAACTGCACGCTAAATATCTCGCCGAAGCTCGACACTCACACGCCAGTCCTATCAACCCCATCTTCTATAGGAGTTCTCATGTCTCTTTTCTAGGTGGGTTTCGTGCTTAGATGCTTTCAGCACTTATCCCTTAAAGCGTAGCTGCTCAGCCTACCTTGTCAGATAACTGATACACCAGAGGCTTCGAACCATCGTTCCTCTCGTACTAAATGGTCCTTCCCATCAGACATTCAACATTCCCAGTAGATATTAAACAAACTGCCTCACAGCGTTCTGAACCCAGCTCACGATCCCTTTTAATGGGTGAACACCCCCACCCTTGGATGCTCCTGCACATCCAGGTTAGGAAGAGCCGACAGCGATGTAGCAAGCCGCGCCGTCGCTGTGAGCGCTCGGGCGCGACAACTCTGTTATCCCCGGAGTAACTTTTCGGTCAATGCTAGCCCCCATCAAGGAGAACTAACAGATCGCTAGACCAGTATTTCTACTTTGAATCCACACTTATTATGAACCCAATCAGGCCGACTTTTGCTCTTGCACTCTACGGCGGATTTCTGACCCGCCTGAGCAGACCTTTGGGCCCCACTGATATCGTTTCAGTGGGGTGCCACCCCAGCCAAACTGTCCACCAATTGATGTCTTTGCATTGCAAATAAGCATCGTAGAATTTGAAGAGTGGTGTTACATCGGCGTCTATATTTAGGCTGGCGCCCAAATCATAACAACTCCCACTTACACTATACAACAAATCCCGCGATACAACAACAGGCTACAGTAAAGTTTCACGGGGTCTTCACTTCCCACTGGGAATCTCTGGCCTTTGCACCAGAATAGAAAATTCGGAGGGTTCTAGTTAGGGACAGCGATGATCTCGTTACGCCATTCATGCAGGCCGTCATTCAAACGGCAAGGCATTTCGCTACCTTAAGAGAGTTATAGTTACCCCCGCCGTTTATCAGCCCTTCACCCCCTTGAACGAAGGCTTAAGGTACTGACACTGGGCAGACGTCACCAACTATACACAGCTTTGCAGCCTAGCAGTTGGTTATGTTTTTGTTAAACAGTCGGACCATCCTTGTAATTTCACCCTACAATCGCACCCATACGAATACAAAAGTAGGGACCCCTTATACCGAAGGTACGGGGCCAATTTGCCGAATTCCCTTAACTAGATTATCCCTACACACCTTAGGCTTCTCACCTAGGGGCACCTGTGCCGGTTCTGGGTATGGCCATCTAAAATCTTTACGAATTCCTTTTTCACGGACTAAAGGTATCAGCAGAATACACAAATGTGTACTGTTCTAAAAATTAAACAAATTCTCATCATAACGATACTCCTTTGTTTTGTATTTATTAACATATCAGATAAAATATGTCTGCCTAACCACTAGTGTCAGAAATAAGTCTTGCGTTGCCGCACATATTTAGATGGTACAGGAATATTAACCTGTTCCCCTTTCCCTTTACTCCAATTAGGAGTTAGGTTAGGACCAACTAACCCTCAACTGATTTGCATTGTTGAGGAACCCTTGCCCTTACGGTGATACTGATTCTCACAGTACTAAGATCCTACTACTACCAGGATTTTCATTTGTGAAAGATTCACTTCCTCTTGCAAGAAAGCTTTTACTCTATCACAACGCCTGCCTACCATACTCTTTGCAGAGTTCTATAGTATCGGTAACCAATTTAGCCCCGTCCATTTTCAGCACCCACAGCCTCGAAAAGTAAGCTGTTACGCACTTTTTAAAGGATGGCTGCTTCTAAGCCAACCTCCTCACTGTCTTCGGCCATGGACAACTTTCACCCTTTAACACTTAATTGGTATTTAGGGACCTTAACTATAGTCTGGGTTGTTCCCCTCTCGGGACTCACGCTTACCACGAGCCCCCGTCTCCCGACTTCAACGATGTTAGAATATTTGGAGTTGGACAAAAAACCGAAGGATTTCTCCCCCTAAATCCTCAATCCGTAGCTCTACCATTCTAACAATCTCTGTCGAGGCTTGACTAAGGCCAACTTCGGCAGGAACCAGCTATCTCCGAACTCGATTGGCTTTTCACCCCTAATCCCAGGTCAGAATAGCACTTGTCCGTAGCAATTCTTCAGGCCTCCACCCCTTATTACAGGGACTTCACCTTGCCCAGGATTAGATCGTTCGGCTTCGGGTCGTATTCAAATGACTAGAGGCACTTTCACACCTCGCTCCTCGTAAACTGCGAGCTTTTGGTTTCCCTAAGGATTCTCATTTAGATTATCCTCGCCATTTAAACACACTCCCTGGCACGTTATTCAAAACGCACGTTACACTTCCGAAGAAGCGTAACTCTCCATAACTAATAGGTTTCAAGTTCTTTTGACTCTCAGTCAAGAGTTCTTTTCAGCTTTCCCTCACGGTACTAGTACTCTATCGGACTCAAATAATATTTAAGGTTGGAAGTTGATGCCTCCCAATTTCACGCATCATATCCAAGATACGCTACTCAGGATACTTTCAAAATCCTTCTGTTTCGTTTTACGGGATTATCACCCTCTTTGATGTTACATTCCAGTAAACTTCAAACTAACAAACTAGGATTCTAAAGAAAGTCCTATAACACCACATCTCTAATACTTTTCAGTATCAGATTCAGTTTGCCTTGTGCCGATTTCAGTCGCCCTTACTAACGGCATCTCAATTGATTTCTTTTTCTTCAGGTACTAAGACGTTTCAATTCCCTGAGATCACTTACCTTTCGGCATTAAAACGAAGTCGTATTCAGAAATCTTTGGTTCAAAGGTTGCATGCACCTCGCCAAAGCTTATCGCAGCTTGCCACGTCCTTCATCGTTTTTTGAGCCAAGCTATCCACCTAAAAGCGTAGTTAAATCTTAGACTGTATAAAAAATACAGTATGTAATTAATCTGGTTGTTTATGTATGGTATCATTAATATGAAATGTGAACATATCTCCTCTAAGTATAAAATGATTTTATCAAAATATACCAAAAATAAAATAATGAAAATGATAATAAATTTGGATGAACGATGGACCCGTCGGGATTCGAACCCGAGGCCCCCGCCTTGCAAGGGCGGTGCTCTACCAGGCTGAGCTACAGGCCCATATAAAAATAAAAATTGTAAGAAAGTAAAATGGAGGTTATAAAAAATAAAAAAGGAGGTGATCCAGCCGCAGGTTCCCCTACGGCTACCTTGTGACGACTTGTCCCGCCTCACTGAGCTTAAGTTCAGCTTACTCAAAAAAGCAAGTTTCACTTAAACCCTGCTCGGTTGGAATGACGGGCGGTGTGTGCAAGGAGCAGGGACATATTCACCGGAGTATGATGAACTCCGATTACTAGGGATTCCGGCGTCATGAGGGTGGGTTACAACCCTCAATCCGAACTGAGATAGAGTTTAGAGGATTAGCTTCTCCTTTCGGAGTTGCAGCCCATTGTCTCTACCATTGTTGCGCGCGTGTAGCCTAGAAGATTCGGAGCATACAGACCTACCGTAGCCTGCACCTTCCTCCCTGTTTCCAGGGCAGTCCTCATAATGTGCTCATTCACCATACAGGCATGTTAGCAATTATGAATGCAGGTCTCGCTCGTTACCTCACTTAAGAGGACACCTCACGGCACGAGCTGACGGCGGCCATGCACTACCTCTCGGCTCGTCAGGTAAGCCCTTCAGACTGACCTTCATCCTGCCGTCGCCTCTAGTGAGGTTTTCTGCGTTGAATTAAATTAAACCGCACGCCGCACCCCTTGTGGTGCTCCCCCGCCAATTCCTTAAAGTTTCAGTCTTGCGACCGTACTTCCCAGGTGGTGAGCTTAACAGCTTCCTTTCGACACTGCATATCCACGAAGAATATGCAACACCTAGCTCACAGCGTTTACTGCTAGGACTACTCGGGTATCTAATCCGGTTCGCTCCCCTAGCCTTCGTTCCTCACCGTCAGATCCGTTCTGGTCAGATGCCTTCGCCATTGGTAGTCCTTCAGGGATTATAACATTTAACCGCTCCCCCTGAAATACTTCTGACCCCTCCCGGTCTCTAGTTTAGCAGTGTCTCCTGCACGATGTCAAGTTAAGCCTGACAATTTCACAAAAGATTTACTAAACCGGCTACGAACGCTTTAGACCCAATAAACATGATTGCCACTCGTGACGCCGGTATTACCGCGGCTGCTGGCACCGGTCTTGCCCATCACTTATTCGCCAAAGAATCTACCTTTGGCAAAAGCCTATACAATGTATAAGCACTGGGGATTCCTCTATCACACTTGCGTGCATTGTAGAAGTTTCGTAGCTGCTGCACCCCGTAGGGCTGGAACAAGTGTCTCAGTGTTCCTCTCCGGGCTACCTCTCTCAAGGCCCGTACTGATCACAGGTTTGGTGAGCCATTACCTCACCAACAGCCTAATCAGCCGCCGTCCAATCCTAGAGCTCGAATTTGAAGAAAGAATCATTCCAGATTTCTTTCCCTATCAGGTATTAACCTCAGTTTCCCGAAGGTATCCCTGACTCTAGGGTACGTTAACGACGTGTTACTGAGCATTCCGCCTCTATTGCTAGAAGACTTGCATGCCTTAGTCGAATCCCCATAGCAGCAATCTCCCGCAGGATCAACGGGTATTCTTATACTGATCCTAAAGTTTACTAAATCGCGCTTGGAATTTCTTACTTTTTTGGAATTAGCGTAGTTTACACTTCGCTTTTTTTTAACACAAGGTATGTGTTGCGTTACTTATATTTTACTTTCCTACAACCAAAATTTTTTTTAGGAATTTTGGATCATGAATTGCATAGAACCAAATAGTTCTTATGTCTCTTAAAACAATGCAAATCATTGTTTTGCTTTAATACCCAACGGGTTATGGAGTTGATTAGAACACTTAAATTTTAAGTGTACAGATAGCGAACCCCGGTTCGTTTATAAAGATTGTGGTTGGTTAAATATTACATAAACAAAAAAATATTAAAAGAGAACTCTTAATCATAACAATACTATGGCAAATAAAAAATTATTACAAGATTTAATGGAGTTTTTACAAAATAAAGGTTTTATATGGGGACCTTCACCTGAAATTTATGGCGGAATCGCTGGTTTTTATACTTATGGGCCCCTTGGTAAATTACTAAAGAATAATGTTGAAGAAGTTATTAGAAGAAAGTTTCAATCAGAAAATTTCTGGGAAATGGAAGCACCCATTATACAACCAAAAAAAGTTTGGGAAGCTTCAGGCCATATGTCAAGTTTTACTGATCCTATGATTGAATGTTCTAAATGTAAATCAAAGTTTAGAGCAGATAATTTAATTGAAGAAGTTTGTCCGGATTTAAATTTTAAAGAAAAAGATATTTTAAGTATAGTTAAGGAGAAGAATATTAAATGTCCTGGCTGTAAATCAAATTTTGTTATGAAGATTGTTAATCATAGTTTAATGATGCCAACAACTGTTGGAGTTGATAAAGAAGTATTTCTTAGAGGAGAAACTGCAACTACTACTTACCTTCCTTTTAAGAGATATGTAGAATTTTTTAGAAATAAAGTTCCTTTTGGTATTTTCCAAATTGGTAAAGCTTTCAGAAATGAAATTAGTCCTCGTCAATTAATGATGAGATTACGTGAATTTACTCAAGCTGAAGCTCAATTAATTATATTTAAAGACGACAAAGATAAATATTCTAACTTTGATAAATTTAAAGATATAAAAATTAATGCTATCACTAAAGATGACCAGGAAGGAGATAAACTAATTAGCAAAGAATGGACAATTGGTAAACTATATGATAAAAAGTATTTGAAAAATAAAGCTTATGCTTATGCACTTGGATTAAGTTGTAGCATATTTTTAGATTTAGGTTTTCCCGTTGATAAAATAAGGTTGAGACAACATACTGATGATGAAAAAGCATTTTATGCAGATGACGCATGGGATATAGAATTCAAACTTAATACTTTTGGTTGGTATGAGGTAGTCGGTGTTCATGATAGGACAGATTATGATCTTAAACAACATGCTGAGTTTTCTAAAGTTAAACTTGATGCAATTAATGAAGCAACAGGAAAAAGAGAAGTTCCACATGTAATTGAAATTGCATTTGGTATTGATAGACCTGTTTTTGCTTTACTTGATATGTTCTATGAAAAAAAGAATGTTGATGATGGTAAAAATGTTTTTAGTATTCCTGTTAGAATTGCACCTGTGAAAGCAGCAGTATTTCCTCTGATGAAAAAACCAGAACTTGTTGCTAAAGCAAAAGAAGTTTATGAAATGCTTAATAAGAATTATATTGTTAGGTATGACGCTGCAGGAAGTATTGGTAAGAGATATCTTCGTGAAAGTGAATCTGGAACTCCTTTCTGTATAACAATAGATTATGATACTATTGAGAAAGAACCTGCAACCGTTACAGTCCGAGATAGAGATACAGAAAAGCAAGTTCGAGTTGAGATTTCTAAATTGAATAATTTCTTGTATGAATTAGTTGTTGGAGTTAAGAAGGTTTAGAATGGTTGTAATAGATATGTATAGAGGTAATATTCTAGATAAATTTGATATAAGTAAAAAAGGCCTTTTAAATAATATGCATGAAGCGGGTTCAAATTATTTTAGAAAAGATAAAGAACCTAAAACTCCTGAAATTATTGTTTCTGAGAATTACACAAATCAATAATCACTAGCAAGAATAGCTAATCTTTTTGCAGCATCAAGAGTTTTTGCTACACAAATAAATCTAGCATTATGACAAAATACAGCGTCTTCAACACCAGTTATTTTACTTAACTCAGCTAATCTT